>JFJP01037161.1_pt1 | contig 41422 bp, 39 predicted proteins | sample 431651 | NCBI WGS metagenome assembly JFJP01 (sample SAMN02602958, study PRJNA72255) | Microbial mat metagenome, whole genome shotgun sequencing project. | biome: fresh water; feature: sink hole; material: water; isolation source: purple microbial (photo- and chemosynthetic) mats found in...
TCTCTTTCCCGGCCGCCCGCAACCGCCACTTCCAGAATTCCCGGAATGGCTTCAATATCATCCTTGAGGTCGTCGGCAATCTCCTTCAGCCTGCCGAGTCCGGCGTTGCCGGCAAGAGAATAGATGACAATGGGCATTTCGGAAATATTGACTTCAAATACGGAAGGATCATTTTCAAGGTCCCGGGGCAGATCGTTTTTGGCCTCATCCACCTTATCCTTGACCTTGGTCAGCACTTCATTGATATCGGTCCCGGGCAGAAATTCCACATTGATCTGGGACAACCCCTGGGAACTGACGGAGCTGATATTCTTGACCTTGTCCAGGCCCTTGAGTTTTTTTTCAATTTTAATGGTGATTCCGGTTTCAATATCCGTAGCTGAAACCCCCCGGTATTCGGTTCGCACAAAGACATAGGGAATGGTAATGTCCGGTTCGCTTTCCCTGGGCAGGACCATATAGGCATAAATACCGATGATGGCAATAATGACGGACATCACAAAAACGCTGGTCCTGTTCTTGACGGAAAAATCAGAGATGATCATTGGGTGATTTCCTCCATGTCCCGGATGGTTTTGGTGACATTCACCTTTTCCTTGTCTTCGATGATGCGATGACCCACCACCACGACATGTTCACCGGGCTCAAGGCCTTGTTTGATTTCGGTTTTCCATCCGTCCAGAAATCCGGTTTCCACGGGTTTGAAATGTGCAATGCCTTCTTTTTCAACATAAACGCCGGTTGTTTTTCCCACTGTCACAAGGGAATAAATGGGAACAGCAAGCCCCTGAGCCACCTGATGTTTGACCACATTCACCCGGACAAACATATCCGGCAGGATTTCCCCGTTGGGATTGTCCACCTTGATTTCCAGGTTATACAGACGGGCCATGGAATCACTGGTTTTATAAAGATAGTGGGATTCCCCGGTACATGTTTTTCCGGCCAGGGCATCAATGGTCATATCAAAGGATTTGATTTTTCGGACGGCATCCACATCGGATTCCGGGATACCGACCACGACTTTGAGTTTGTCGATCTGGAGGATATGGGCCACCGGGTCTCCGACAGCCAGAAAACTGCCGTTTTCAACATGAACCCGGTCCACAATGCCTTCCATAGGCGAGAGGACAGTGCAGCGACTGAGACTCAGTTTGGTGTTTTCCATCTCGGCCTTGCTGGTTTTGAGCCGGGCAACGGCTTCGTCAAACTGGGACTGGGTGGCAAAATTATTTTTAAGAAGGCTGCTCAGCCGGGCTTCCATGGCCTGAGCGGTTTCATAGGCAGCCAGGGCCGCATTATAGGCATTCCGGTAATCGCTGTCATCGATCACGGCCAGGATATCTCCCTTTTTCACCCGCCTTCCTTCCATGGCCCGTTTGTCGATTATCTTTCCCCTGATCTCAGAGACCACCTGAAGGGAAATCCAGGGCTTTACAACACCGGGAAGACTGATTTTTTCCATGATCAGGGAAGGCTCAATGGCCATGGTGACAACATTGGTCAATGCCTTTTCAGCCATATTCCCCTTGGATTGATTTTCAGCAAGGGCGTCTTTTTTTTCTGAAATTTTTTGGCCTAGCGGGAGCACGATCAAAACGACAATCAACATCAGTGCCAGAAGGGGAATCATTTTCCAGAGGAGCCGGAGAAATTTATTTCCGGATTTTTTAGTGTCATTTAGCTTAATTTCCATAAACATGTCCTTTGATGATTGATTTTTTTATGTTTCAATCTTCGTCAATCTGATTTAATCGGTACTATTTTTTAATGAGTTTACCTACCGGTAGGTAAACTATATCCTCGACCAAGTCCTGTCAACCCAAAATTGTATATCCATATAAACCTTTTTTGAATCTACAGAGATTTTGTTCTGATTTGTTAAAATTTGTGATATGTTTTAAAAAGCGCCCAAATGCCCCCATTGGATGAAGAAAGGTAATTGAAAAATGAAAAATCTGGATGTCCATAATTTTGATACCTTTTGGCATAAGATTTCTGAAAAAGAACAAGTATCTATTATTAAAGCATCCCCCGATCTGGGACCTGATATAGCCATACAGGCCGTTCTCAAAGGAATTGAGTCCACTCATTCTGCCGTTCGGAACCAAGCCCGTGAAACCCTTAAAATTATTCAAACAGGGATTCTCGCCCGGCTAAAAGATTCAGTTGATAAAAATCAACGGCTCAGCGCCGTGAAAGATACAGCCCGGGTTTGTAGCAGGCTTTTCTCCCGGATCAAGCCGGGAATCTCCTTTGAAGAACAGCTTTTCATCTTTAAAACCCTTCTCGTGTTTGAGGGTAAAGGCGCACATTTTGCCTTTAAAGCCCTTTATATGAGAAGGATCAGTATTACGTCCACAGAAAAAATCATCTTGAATATTCCGGATTCACAGCGACTGGATGTCATCCAGGAATACCTGAAAGCGTCTCCGGAACTCCGGCTGAAATTCGGTGTCGCTTTTAAACAGATGGTCCAGTCCATCAAACAAAAGGATGCGGTCGTAAACTTCTATGCCAGGCTGTTTGATGCGGAAGAAGATGTAGATCCGTTCTTATACAACCTCCACCCGGATTTAATAGATCCAGAAAATATCATATCCGGATTTGTCCGGTCCGAATCTCCCGAGATCAGGGCAAAGGGGCTGAAGGCCCTTGCCATGTCGACATATAAAATTCTTCCAGACCTTCTTGTGGAAATACTCACAACAGAAACCGATTTTAAAGTCAGACAGACCCTCTATAAAATAATAGAAAACTCTGCATTGGGAACTTATCCTGAAATTTTTCACCCCATACTGGCGCTCCTTGAAAAGACGGATGCCGAAGAAGCCTTTCATGCCTTTAAAGCCCTTATTGTTTCAGGAAAGCTGCCTTTGATTGAGGTTCTTGAAATCATTCGGAAAAAGCATCCTCATCTGATGAGTCATATCTATAAGGAAATTTCAAATCTATCCAAAATCGCATTTTTCTTTATCCAGGATATGGCCCTGAACCGATCCGCCTATGCCGGAGCAAATATTGAAATCAATCTGGCAGCGGTTTTCGGGATTATCAAAAAAAGACCTGAACGGGTTGTGGGAATGCTGTTAAACCATATCAGCCAATCCGGTGATGAGATTAATAAAGGGATTGAAGTCTTTATTAAAAAAACAAAACAGCTCCTGGCCATGGAAGGAAAGGATTTTAAAGAACCATTCCATATCATTCTTCAGAAAGTGGAAAAGATTGATCCGGTTCAGTCCGAAAGAATTCTTAAGTCCTATTTTTCATCTTCAGTCCTGGTAAAACAAATTAAGACCCTGAAAAAAGATAAAATAAATGAGGCTATTGATTTCAACGGCGAACCCCTTATCAATACAGACCTGTCATCTCTGATCTGTCTTCATCAGGATGTCAATTTTTCCAATTCCATTATCAAAGATTCCAGCTTTTCCAATTCATTTTTTTCCAATGCATTTTTTAAAAAAAGCATCCTGTATCAGGTAGACCTTAAGAACGCCGTCTTCAACAATATCTCCTTTGATGGTGCCGTTTTTATTAAAGTAAATGCAAAAGCTGCCGTTTTCAAAGACTGCAGCTTTAAGGGGATCTCTATTCACGACAGCAATTTTGACGAAGCGGTGATGAATGGTTCTTTTTTCATCGATTCCACCTTATCCAAAAGTTCATTCGAGAAGACAGACCTGTCCTGCTCCTCCTTTGCCTATTCCGCCATCAGGGGAATATCTTTTGTTCATTCAAATCTGGATCAGGCTGATTTTACAGGGATTCAGGCCCAGTTTTGCCGTTTCCCAACCCATGTCAGAGTTGCTATGTTAAAAGAGGATCTTGATCTGAATGTCAGGAAACATCAATTGAAGCCGGAGGATATGCCGGAATTTGATGCCAACCTCCTTTCAAAACTCAATATGTTGATCTTTGGCGAGTTCTTCCATTATGGTGAAATGAAATTTTTCCGGCAGAACAGGTATAGCCTGATTACGGCGTTTGATATATTCAAACCCAAACAGGCAGACCTTTTCCAGATCATTCCCTATCTCCTCCATGAAAATTTTGCTTTGCCGGGAATCAAAAACGAGTTTGATAAAAAAACCCCTCATGGAATTCATGATTATCATCCCGACCCTGAAACTCTTGAGGTCATTTCCAAATACGCCCGGGGGAAAAAATATGTCCTTGAACCGCTCCAGGAAGCAGCCATCGAAGGGCTGTTTACCATGGGAAGTATCGGGTCTGTTGCCCAGGCCGATGCTTCTGATATTGATTACTGGGTATGTATCTTTGAAAAGCGTTTCAGTAACAGTGAACTTGCACTCCTGAAAAAAAAGCTTCATACCGTTGAGGACTATGCCTGGGAGGAATTCCATATTCAGGTGACATTTTTTCTAGTGGATATTTTTAAAGCCGCGAACAATGATTTTGGCGGGTCTACCATTGAAAGTTCAGGATCGGCACAGGCCATGCTGCTAAAGGAAGAATTTTATCGTACCATGATTCATGTGGCAGGAAAGCTTCCGCTGTGGTCTGTTCTGCCCACGGCATTCAGCAGGAACTATTACAATTCCATCCTGAATATGGTCTCGGCCCTGCCTGATTTTTTCCGGTATATTGATCTTGGCGATATCCACGCCATTCCAACGGGTGAATTTTTCGGCGCATCCATCTGGCAGATGTTCAAAAGTCTGAAAAACCCGTTTAAATCAATGTTGAAAATGGCTTTACTGGAAAAGTATGTCCATGAAAACGGCCAAAAGCCATTATTATGCAATATTTATAAGGATGAATGGATGAATTCCGGTGTCAATCTTAAACTCACTCAAAATGATGCCTATTATATCCTTGTCGATAATCTTCTGAACTATTTTCAAGCAGCCGGAGATAAAGAGTCTGTCTCTCTTCTTCTGACCTGTTTTTTTCTTAAACTCGGGATTTCAAAATCAGGCGATCTGGATAGTACAGTTTTCGGACTTCGAAAAATACTTCTGGAATACTGCCTGACAAAATGGGGCTGGTCCAGGGAGAAAATGTTCAGGATCGGAGATTATAAGTCATGGCCTTATAAAAACAGTGTTGAGCTCTCAAATATTCTTCAAGCCTATATGATTAAAAAACATAAAGCCTTGAACAAGATTTTTGAAACTATGACGGATGCTGAAGCCCTGATTTCTGCTGAGGACAGAACGGTTCTGGAGAGGAAGGTCTATTCTGAATTATCGAGGCAACCGGATAAAATTTCAAAAATGCTGCTTGTTTCTAAAAATGATCTGTTTTTCACCGGTCTCCATTTGAAATATACCCGGACAAATGAGGGGGAAATCACATGGAAGTTGATCAACAAAAACAGCAAAGCGGCTGATGGTTCAGAAACGCTGATCACGGCCAAAACCATTGAGGAAATCGGTGTGTGGTTGATTGTCAATAAAATTTACAATGACGCCTTTCTGGTCAATTTGATTCCCAACCCGTCCCCCGTCACCATAGGTGACATCCGCAAACTGTTCAAAACCCTGTATGATTATTTCGGGCCCCTGATCAATAAACCGGTCGGCTTTGACCATTTATTGAAAAAGGAAGCGCTTGTCGGCCTTTTTGTATCTGCCAATTTTTATACCTCACGACAGCAGCGCGAAATCCTTTATTATACGATGATCTACATGAACGCCTGGGGAGAGATGTTTTTAAAATCCTTCAACCTGGAAAAAGGATTGCTGGAAATCGAAGCCTTCAGGAACATCATTCAAGAGCGATTGTATCCGGCAACATTGCCGGAGGGTTCTATTTGCTATTTCCGAGGTCTGGCAAAGGAATTCTAAAGTATTCCCAGTTTTTTCAGATCAAGCTGCAGATCAAGCTCATTAAAAACCTTACCCCCCCTCCATTTTCCATTAAATTCAAGTGTCGGAACCACCCAGTCATCCCCTCCGTTGACGTCAATGACTTTTTGAATAATATCATCGGGTTGTTCTTCTATTTCAATGTAGTTGAACGGGATATGGTTCTTCTTAAAGTATTCAACAGCTTTCGCACAATGTGGGCACCATTTGGCAGCATAGACGTTCAGCATAATCTCCTCCTTTGTTTTTTAATTTTCTTCATCATAGCCGGATATCCGATCAGCATCAATGCTTTTGTTGGAATAATCCGATATCAAAAAAAATGACTGCTTGACAGTTAGCGGCATATCTCTATAATTTATCCATCAAATAGAGACTTTCCATCAAACCCGGTTTTATGCGCGAAAGCATGCTTTTTTGACTTAAGGGGGAGAAAAATGAACCCATCCGCAGTTTCTAAAAGCCTTATCATGATTGTTGATGATGAGATGGAAAATATTGAGTTTTTGAAAGAATTGCTGGATCAGTTCGGATTCAACCTTGTTTTCGCATCCAAAGGTCAAGATGCAATCCGGCTTTTGGAAGAATCCCTTCCGGATATCATCCTTATAGACGTATTAATGCCTGAAATGGATGGATTTGAAGTCTGTCGGAGGATTAAAGAAAATAAAAAGACAAAGGATATTCCGATCCTGTTCATGACGAACGTGACCGATCCCGTGAATAAAGTAACAGGACTTGAGCTCGGGGGAGCGGATTATATCACCAAACCCTTCCAGAAAGAAGAGGTGCTCTCCCGGCTTAAAATACATTTTGTGATGCGCCAGTTGCAGCTCCAACTTCAGAAGACACGAAAAAGCCTGGATGATGAAGTCCTGCTTCGAACCCAGGAACTAAAGAAATCAAATGAACAGTTGAAAAAAGAGCTGAGCGAACAGAAACGCATGGAAAAAATTCTCAAGCAGGCCCAGAAAATGGAGGCCATCAGCACCTTGTCACGAGGAATTGCCCATGATTTCAATAATATCCTCGCCATTATAATCGGATATTGTGACCTGGCCGCCATGGAAAACCTGCCAAAGACATCCATCACAGGAACCAGTCTTGAAAAAATACATACCGCCGCATTTCGTGCCAAGGAGCTTGTTCAACATCTTTTAACCTTCTGCCGTGAGACAGATCAAGATAAAACGCATATCCGGATATCCCCGATCTTACATTCCATCATAAATTTTTTAAAATCTGATTTTCCCTCTTCAATTGAACTGAAAATGGACCTTAAAGAAGAAACAGGAACCGTGCTCGCAGATACTGCAAAGATCCAGCAACTCCTCCTGAACCTCTGCCAGAATGCGCTCCAGGCCATGGAAAAGACCGGCGGAAAACTGACCATCGGTCTGAACCACATTTTCTTAGATTCAGAACAGGCATCCAACATTCCCAATCTGGCATCGGGCCACTATGACCGCATCCTGATACAGGACACCGGACCCGGCATGGACCCGGAAATCCTTGAGCGAATTTTCGATCCCTATTTTACGACCAAAGAACCCGGAGAAGGAACCGGGCTGGGCCTGGCAATTGCCTTTGGAATCGCCGTCAGCCACGGTGGAACCATTCTTGTGGAAAGCCGGCCCGGAAGAGGATCTTCCTTTGAGGTGCTTCTTCCCCTGCGGCAGACCGAACAAGACAGGCCTGATATCGGAAGCGACCCGGAACTGCCCAGAGGCAGTGGCCATGTGATGTTTATTGATGATGAAGAATCCCTGGTTGATTTTGGAAAAATTGTTCTCGGACTTGCAGGATATACCGTTGAGGGGTATACAACCAGCATTGACGCGCTGGAAGCATTCAAAAAAGATCCGCAAAAATATGACCTTGTCGTTACGGATCATATCATGCCCAAATTACAGGGAGTGGATCTGGCCGGGAAAATGCTGGAAATCCGCAACACTATCCCTGTCCTTTTGTGTACCGGTACCCGGAGCGAAAAACTTGTCGAACATGCAAAGGCTGCCGGCATTATTGAAATTCTTCAGAAACCCATCCCTATGAAGATACTGATTAAAACCATCAACCGAATCCTGGAGAAACACTGATGATTGATTTTTTTAATACTGAGTCTGAAACCATCCGTATCCTGGTGGTTGATGATGAACCCATGATCAGAGATCTGCTTGAACAGTCACTGGAAAGGACCGGATATGATTGTTCTTTTGCTGAAAACGGGGAGGCAGCACTGGAAAAAATGGCCCTCATCCCCTTTGATGTGGTGGTCACTGATATTGACATGCCGGGCATGGGCGGCATCGAACTTTCTAAACTCATTAAAACCAATTTTTTTGCCGATGTCATTGTCATGACGGGCCAGATCCGAAGTTACCAGTATGATGAAATTATCAGCCTGGGTGCCAGCGATTTTGTTGAAAAACCTTTTTCTCCGAGGGAAATAGTTCTCAGGATCGATCGTGTGCTGAGGGAAAGACGACTCAGGCAGATTGCCAGAAAAGCACACGAAGAACTTAAGGAATCCTATATTGATTCCATCCATCGCCTGGTTATGGCAGCCGAATATAAAGATGAGGATACCGGCGACCACATTATCCGGATTGGAAAATATTGTTCCCTCATAGCTGAAAAATTAAATCTGCCAGAGAAGTTCGTCAACACCATCCATTATGCCGCCCCCATGCACGATATTGGAAAAATCGGCATTCCAGACAAAATTCTGCTAAAGCCCGGCAAGCTCACCCAAATCGAGTTTGAAACTATCAAAACCCATGCTCAGATCGGAGCCAGGCTGTTATCCCGGTCAAAATCAAAAATCCTCCAGATGGCCCAGGAAATTGCCCTGACCCATCATGAAAAATTCAATGGAAAGGGATATCCCAATCAGCTCAAGGGAGCCGATATTCCCATTTCCGGACGGATCGTTGCCATTGCCGACACCTTTGATGCCCTGACCTCAAAACGTCCCTACAAAGAACCCTACCCGAAAGAGATTACCCTTAATATTTTGCAAAAGGAGAGGGGGGAACAGTTTGATCCTGCCATCCTTGACATATTTATCAATAATTTTAATGAGTTCTTCGAAATCAGGGGCAAAATCGGCATCTTCGAAGGCGAATCTTTCCAGGATTTCATCCTCAGCGAACGGGACAGCACCGGAAAATAACGCCAGCCACCTTCCTTTTTAATCCAGACCTGTGTGTTTTCAATATTTATTCAGCCATAATGGATATTTTTTCCACCTTGGCGAGATCTTTTTCATAATAAAATGACCCGATGAAGAAAAGAATCCCTGCCACAAGCGAAGAAAGAGAAGCTATGGTAAGTGCTGTTTTGATATCGTATTGATCAGATAGAACGCCAACAAAGAGTGGACCAACAGAACTGCCGAGAAGATTCTGCACAATCACACATAAACTGTAGGATGTTGCCCTTAATCCGGGATGAACGACATCCTGTGTCACGGCTATGGCCGATGATGCAAAAGCGATGGCACAGACTCCCCCGAAAAGAAGGATATAATACTGCAACGGACCTGAAAAAAAATAAAAGGCCGAGAAAAAAACCACGGCAGTTGTGATGGAAGAGAGCGAGCTGAAAAGAAGTCTCGCATTTATTCTTTTTTTCATCCATGTGTCGGCAAGATAGCCTCCAAGAGGGGAGCCGATAATGGCAAGCAGCATGATGGAACTCCCCTTGAAAGAAGCCTGCTGCATGGGCATGTTTTCAATTCTGTTGTAATAGGTCGGCAGCCAGCTCAGCATTGCCGTTGTCAGAAATGTGTTTCCGGCGAAGGCAAAATAGGTCAGAATCAGAGACGGCGTTCCGGTAAACTCTTTAATTATATCCTTTTTGCTCATTTTCATCTGGTTCCCGGAGCCCTCTCCTTTCCCTTTTACAGACCTGACCAGATCAACGGTCTTGTAATCTTTGGTAAAAAAGAAAAGAAAAGAGATGATCAGCCCTGGGAGGGCAACAATTCCAAACGCATGACGCCATCCGTATTTTACGGCAATAAAGCCTCCGAGGGCTACACCGATAGCACTTCCGATGGGAATTGACGCGTTCCATATACCTACCATGAAAGATCTCTTTTTTTCAGGAAAGAGAGCAGAAATCATTGCAGTCCCGCCGGGGGCATACCCTGCCTCACCAATCCCGATGGCCGTTCTTGCAATAAAAAGCTGGGTGAAATTTTTTGTAAAGGCGCAGGCGACTGTGGCAATGCTCCATAATACAGCCATAACTCCGATGCTTTTTTTCCGGCTCCACCGGTCCACAAATATTGAAACCGGAAATGAAAAAATCAGGATTGACCAGTAAACAGCGGAAACGAGCATTCCGCACTGGGTATCTGAAAGCCCCCAGTCGGTTTTTAAGAACGGAAAAAGGGAGACGACAATAAGTCTGTCGATATAATCAAACATATACAGAAGAAACAACAGGATAAAAACATAATAGGAATGTCCTTTTGACAGTAAAAAATCGTTTGGCGGATTGCTGTTTTTCATTTAGATTTTCCCTCGCATCAGAATATTTTTTGAACTCCGGCAGACTTGTAAAAGTACCACCCAACTGCCTTTCTTTAAGTTGATAGGACAGGAAGTCCCTTTTTGTCAATCAAAATGTAAAAAATCATTTTGGATGTTGAATTCATTGGATTGACAATTCATTTTTTAACAGATAAATTCATAACATATTTTCACCGACCCCAAAAAAACGGGTCCTTAACAGATCAAGGAGGTAAGTCATGACCGGTAGAATTTTTGCTCTTATTTTTTTAGGTTTGGCCCTGCTCGTCGCCACGCCTGCGTTTTCCGAAGAATATCCGAATAAAGTCATCACCATGATCATCCCCTTTGCAGCAGGGGGGCCGACGGATACCGTGGGCCGTCTGACCGCCCAGGCCATGGGAGAATTTCTGAAATCCCAGATTATTGTTGAAAACGTTGCCGGAGCTGGCGGCACCATTGCCGCAGCACGCGTAGCCCGGTCTACCCCTGACGGATACACGATTTTCCTGCACCATATCGGTCAATCCACAGCGCCTGCTCTGTATCGCACATTATCCTACGATGTGTTTACGGATTTTGAGCCCATCGGATTGGTCACCGATGTGCCCATGACCCTGATCGCCCGTAAAGATTTCCCGCCCAATACCCTTAAAGAACTCATCGCCTATGTGAAAGCCAACAAGGATAAGGTGACCTATGCCAACGCCGGTCTGGGCGCAGCCTCACACCTGAGCGGCATGCTTTTTATGTCCGCCATTGAGACGGATTTGACCACCATCCCCTACAAAGGCACTGGCCCGGCCATGAATGATATCCTGGGAGGCCAGGTGGACTTTATGTGTGATCAAACCACCAATACCACCAGCCAGATCAAAAGCGGCAAGGTAAAGGTCTACGGCGTTACAACCAAGACGCGGGTGGCTTCACTGCCGGATGTGCCAACCATGCATGAAGCCGGATTGCCCAATTTTGAGGTTGCGGTCTGGCATGCCCTGTATGCACCCAAAGCCACACCAAAACCCATCATTGATAAACTGGTCACAGCCCTGAAATATGCATTGAAGGACCCCAATGTGATTAAGCGTTTTGCCGAATTAGGAACTGAGCCGGTAACTGAAACCCGTGCCACTCCGGAAGCCCTGCGATCCCACCTCAAGGCTGAAGTGGACAAATGGGCACCCGTTATCAAAAAAGCCGGCGTTTACGCCGACTAAAGGAAGGGTTCTGTGGCCTCACCCATCAGAAGTATAAAAGAATTCCTGACCGGGATCATCTATATGGCCATCGGGTCCGGGGCTGTTTTGATTGCAGTTCTCGGTGATTATAAAATCGGAAACGCAGTCAAAATGGGCCCGGCCTATTTCCCCCTGGTACTCAGTTTTATCCTGATTTTCATCGGGCTCATCTCCCTGGTCCGATCGTTCATCAAGCCGGGCACCCCTGTCGGTGCCATTGCCATCAACGGGCTCGTACTGGTCATCATCCCGACAGTCCTGTTCGGTCTTCTGGTCCGGAAACTCGGCCTGGTCATCATGCTGCCCCTTTTGGTTATTATCAGCTCCTACGCCAGCCGTCAATTCCGATGGGGCCCGGCTCTGGCCCTGGCAGTCGGAATGACTATCTTTTGCACACTGGTATTTATAAAAGGGTTAGGAGTCCCACTCCCTATACTGGGATCGTGGTTCGGCGGTTAGATTGCGGATTTAAACTATTTGAACCAAAAAGGAGACGTATGGAGCTGATTGCCAATCTTGGACTGGGTCTGGGAGTTGCTGCGACCCCCATCAACCTGTTGTATTGTCTCGCCGGCGTTTTTCTTGGTACCTTGATCGGGGTATTGCCCGGGTTGGGCCCGACTGCCACAATATCCATGCTCTTGCCCATAACCTTTGTTTTACCGCCGGTTTCAGCCCTGATCATGCTGGCGGGAATCTATTATGGATCACAGTATGGTGGTTCCACTACGTCCATACTGGTCAATCTGCCGGGTGAAGCAGCCTCGGTGGTCACTACCATTGACGGCTATCAAATGGCCCGCCAGGGAAGGGCCGGTGTAGCCCTGACCGCAGCAGCCATGGGTTCTTTTTTTGCCGGCACGGTGGCAACCCTTCTGCTGGCTCTGTTTGCTCCCCCCCTGGCTGAAGTGGCGCTCAAATTCGGACCGGCTGATTATTTTTCGCTCATGGTCCTGGGCCTGGTGGCTTCCGTGGTGCTGGCCCACGGATCTTTGCTACACGCCATCGGCATGGTAGTCCTCGGCCTGCTGCTGGGATTGATCGGTTCTGATGTCACTTCAGGCGGTCAGCGATTTACCTTTGGCCTGCCCCAACTGGCCGACGGCATTGGTTTTGTTGTGGTGGCCATGGGTATGTTCGGCCTGAGTGAGATTATCCGGAACCTGGAACCAGGAGATGACCGAGCAGGTCTTGTCACTTGGAAAATCAACCGGCTGATGCCCACTAAGGAAGACTGGAAACGTATGGTCAAACCAATCCTTCGGGGAACCATTCTGGGCTCTGCCCTTGGAATTCTGCCGGGCAGCGGCTCCATACTGGGGTCATTTGCCGCCTATTCATTGGAAAAAAAAGTCTCAAAATATTCCAAAGAATTCGGCCACGGCGCTATCGAAGGGGTGGCTGCCCCGGAAGCAGCCAATAATGCCGGAGCCCAGACCTCGTTTATTCCCATGCTCACCTTGGGCATTCCCTCCAACCCGGTGATGGCGCTCATGGCCGGAGCCATGATCATCCAGGGCATTCAGCCGGGGCCTGCGGTCATCACCGAGCAGCCGGCCCTGTTCTGGGGAATCATTGTTTCCATGTGGATCGGGAATCTTTTCCTGGTCATTCTCAACCTGCCGCTGATCGGAATCTGGGTGCGCATTATCATGGTGCCTTACCGGTATCTTTACCCGGCCATCCTGTGCTTTTGCGCCATCGGGGTGTTCAGCCTGAACAACAGTGAGTTTGATATTTTCCTCATGGCCCTGTTCGGCCTTTTGGGGTATCTTTTCATCAAGCTTGATTGCGAACCGGCACCCATGCTTCTGGCCTTTATTCTCGGCCCGCTGATGGAAGAATATCTGCGCCGGGCCATGCTCATGTCCCGCGGCAATCCAATGGTTTTTTTGCAGCGGCCCATCAGCGTTACCTTGCTGGTCATAGCCCTTTTGGCCATACTCCTGGTGTTTGTCCCGGCTTTTTCAAAAACCAGGGAAGAAGCCTTTGTGGATGAGGGATGATGTGACCCAAATTGAATAGGAACCCCGTCATCTGTCCGTTATTTTTTGAGGAAGATATGAGTGGCTAAAATACTTGTGGTTGATGACGAGCATTCAATTCTTGAAACCCTTCAGATGTTTCTATATGAAAAGGGGCTCACCGTATTTACGGCGGATACCGGGGAAAGGGGGCTTCTTATCTTTGAAGCAGAACAGCCCCAGATTGTTATTCTGGATATCCGGCTGCCGGATATGAACGGCCTTGATGTGCTTAAATCCATGATGGAAAAACAGCTTCCTTCCAAAATCATCATGATCACGGCATTCCAGGATATGGAAACCACCATTATAGCCATGAAAAGAGGAGCCTTTGACTATATTCATAAGCCCCTTGATATTGATCAGGTGGAACAGTCCGTGGACAGGGCTGTCCGTATTCTGAGAATTGATCGGGATACTCCGGCCCTGAAGCCTATAATCGTCAAACCCGGAAGCGCCTTCCAGATCATCGGGAAAAGTGAAAAAATGCGGGATATCTTCAAGATGATGGGGCTTGTGTGCACCAGCCGGGTCAATGTCCTTATCCAGGGAGAAACCGGGACAGGCAAAGAACTTACGGCAAGGGTGATCCACATGAATGCGGGATTCAAAGATGACCCTTTTGTCGTATTTGACTGTTCAGCCGTTGTGGATACGCTGCTTGAAAGCGAATTGTTCGGCCATGAGAAAGGAGCCTTTACGGGGGCGGATCAGACCACCACGGGAAAGATTGAACTGGCCGGAAACGGCACCCTGTTTCTGGATGAAATCGCCCAACTGCCCCTGAAGATCCAGGGAAAACTCCTGGGATTCCTTCAAAGACGGGAATATACCCGGGTCGGAGGAACAAAAATTCTAAAAAGCAATTGCAGAGTTGTGGCGGCCTCCAACTGCGATCTTGCAGGTCAGGTGAACAAGGGTCTTTTCAAGGAAGATCTCTTCTACCGGCTGAAAGTTTTCACCATCCAGATGCCGCCCCTCATCGACCGGCTGTCGGATATCCCTCTCCTTGTGGAACATTTTTTAAACAAAATCAATCTTGAACTCGGAACCAAGGTCACGAAAATTCAGGATGGAGTCGTGGAAAGGCTTCTCACTCACACCTGGAAAGGCAATGTCAGGGAACTTGAAAATACCATTGTCCAGGCCCTTGTGGGGTGCCGTGGAAATGTGCTGTTACGGGATGATATCGACCGGATTCTGACCCGGAATCCCTCTTTACCTGCCTTGGGACTTGAGGCCTTTTCCCTGGCCCACGTGGAAAAAGACCATATACAGAAGACCTTGTCCCGGCTTGACTGGAATAAATCCCAGGCCGCAAAAATACTCGGCGTCACCCTCCCGACATTAAGAAGCAAAATCAAAAAATATGAGCTTCGACAGAATTAATTTTTTCTAGTGTCTGGAAAAAAACTTTCTACCTCTCCGGTCAAAATCCATTTTTCAATAAACAACTCATTTTCATCAATTTATGGAATCCTTATCTGCTAAAGGGGATTCATTTTTTCGATTGGATTTCATTTTCCAGGCACAGCATTTGCAGTTCTATGTTGAAAAACCGTCAGGAGCTGGATATGGAAATAAAATCACTCAAGGAAAGTGAGAAAGAACATCTTTTGAACGTCCTTATCAAAACACACTGGGATCTTGAAAAAACATCCCGTCTTTTAAAAATTTCGCTCAACCGCCTTAAATCCAAAATAAAGGAGTATGACATTCGCCGACCGGATCCACAAGGATCTTGAATAGTATGGATAATGGACAAATTTAAAGGAGAAAACGAATGAAGCGTAAAACATCAAGTCTGGTTCTCACCCTGTTGGTAAGTTTTTTTGTATTGTTCTGGGGCAGTCATGTCCTGGCGGCAGAAAAACCCATCATTATCGGTGCACCCTTGTCTATGGCCTATCTTTACGGGTGGAGTGCGGAAAGGGGTATGAAGCTTGCCGTGGAAGAGATCAATGCGGCAGGCGGTGTGGCGGTTGGTAAAGAAAAAAGACCCTTCCAGGTGGAAGTCATCGACACACGGGATCTTGAACCCGGCGTTCCGGTCAGTGAAGCCCTTATGGCGGTTGAAAGACTGATTCTGAACAAAAATGCGGACTTCATTGTGGGCGGACCCAACCGCTCGGAAGCTGCCCTGGCAGCCATGGCGCTTTTATCAAAAAACAAGAAAGTCTCCATTGTCACCTCCGGTGTTTTAAGCCCGGCCTATCATAAAACCGTGGAAAAAGAATATGACAAATACAAATACTGTTTCAGGATCCATGGGGAAGCAGGGAATCTCATCGGTGAAATGATTGCCAATTTTGCCGATTTAAAAGAACAATACGGATTCACCAAGGTGTTTATCATTGCCCAGGATGTGTCCCATGCAAGGGGTGCGGCTGAAATCATGGGAAAGGTCGCAGCTGGCAAAGGGTTTGAAGTCACCGGTACGGAAATATTCCCCACAGGCGCATCAGATTTTTCCATGGCCCTCATAAAAGCCAAGGAAACCGGTTCCCAGATCATCAATATCTGGATGGATATGCCGGAAAGCGCCATTCTGCTCAAACAATGGTTCGACATGAAAATCCCGGCCCTTCCTTTCGGTTCCACCCTGGCAGCGGCTGAACAACCCGGATTCTGGAAAGGCACCGGCGGTAAAGGCGAGTTTACACTCTGCAATGTGGTAAATGCCGGTAATGCCCCGTCAGATGCCACAGAATGGACCATGAAATTTTATGATGCCTACACCAAAAAATGGGGAATCGAGCCTGAAGGCCTTGGCGCATCCAGTTCCTATATGGCGGTTTACGCCCTGAAAGAAGCGGTTGAAAAAGCCGGTACTCTGGATTCCGACAAGATCGTGACGGCCCTTGAACAATTGGATATGAAGGGCGTTTACGGAAAACTTAAATTTGATCCCAAAACTCACCAGGTGATTCCCTCCACAGATCCGAAGGAAGGCGCCGTAGGGTCTATCCTCCAGTGGCAGGACGGCAAACGGGTAGTTGTTTATCCAAAAAGTATTGCCAAAGGCAAAATCCTGCTGCCACCCTGGATGGTGAAAAAATAGGAGATCGGTTTTTATCTATCAACATATAAAATTTTTGGGATCATTCTATGGATATTTTAGTCTACGGGACCATTAACTCAGTGTCCCTTGCCTTGATGGGTCTTGGTTTTGCCATGGTCTACGGCATCAGTCGGGTACCTAATTTCGCTCACGGGGCTTTGTATATCATCTGCGGTTTCGTTACCTGGACCCTGTTTCAAAAGGTAGGACTTCCCTATGTCCTGTCGATTTTCCTAGCCCTTTGTGTGAATGGACTCTTAGGAATGTTCATGTACCGGTTTATCCTGATACGGGTGCGGGGCATGAACATTTCCGAGATTATCTGTTCCTATGCTATCGGGCTTGCCATTCTTGAAGGCTTAAGATGGGGCGGGTTCCGGGGTATGACCAATACCCTGCCCGTGTTCATGGAAGGCAGTTTTATGCTCGGTGGGGTTCCTGTGGATTATCACCGTCTTTTCATGGTGATTATCGGCCTTCTGCTTCTGGCTGGACTCTGGGTATTTACCCATTATACCCGGCTGGGCCTGGCCCTCCAGGGCATGGCCCAGGACGAGCAGGCAGCGCTCATGATAGGGATTGATTCAGATTTCATGGCCATGCTGGCCATGGGGTTCGGGGCAATCCTGGCCGGTGTGGCCGCCATTCTGATCCTGCCCCTGGGCAATATTGTGGTGGAATCCGGATATAATGTCCTGATCATGTCCATTGCCGTATGCATTGTCGGGGGTCTCGGGTCCTGGATGGGGGCGTTTTTTGCCGCCTTTATCATTGGGTTTGCCCAAATCCTGACCGTTGTTTTTATCGGGTCGCATTTTCAGATGGTGGTGGCGCTCATGGCCATTATCCTGACCCTTATCCTGAAACCATCCGGCCTCTTCGGCCGTCAAAAAGAGCTGGAAGAGAGGGTATAAAATGAACACACAGCAGTTAAGAAAAGAAAGGATCGACCGCGGTATCAAGGTTCGATCTGACGGGCTTTATGCCCTCATGTCCTGGCGGGAGATGGTCTATCTTGCCCTGCCCAGGTTCATCCTTATCGCAGGCATGCTGTCCCTTCCGCTTCTCATGCCGGGGGTTTACTGGCAGCGGGTCATTTCCATTGTCTGCATTTATGCCATCCTGGCCCTGAGTTTTGATTTCCTGGCCCATTATGTGGGGCTGGTGTCTTTAGGCGGGGCCTTTTTCATTGGCACCGGGGGGTATATTGCAGGGATTCTCAATTCCTATTTTTCGATTCCCCCGTTTCTGACCGTGCCTCTGGCCGCCGTTATCGGAGGAGCGATCTGCACTCTTCTGCTTTTCCCCTGCCTCCCTCTGAAAGGCGTCTATTTTGCCATTGTCACCCTCATGTATCCCCTTTTCATGGCAAGGATCATTGAAGCCTTTGATATCTTCGGGGGCACGGACGGAATCCTGGGTATCGACAGTTTTTCGTCCACCTTTGTGGAACAGTATTTTATAGTTGCCATGCTCCTGATTTTTATTTTCGCTATACGGCGTATGGTCACAACGGATATGGGGTTGATCTTCACGGCTGTCATGGATAATGACCAGGCAGTCAAGGCATCGGGCATCAGTATTACAAAATACAAATCCCTGGCCGTTTTTATTGCCGCTTCCATGGGGTGTATGGCAGGAGCCTGTCTGACCCATATCTATATGTGGACAGGAATTTCCATGTTTGCCCTGGATTTTTCCATCCTTCCCATTGCCGCAACCGTCATCGGCGGGTCCGGCACCCTTGTGGGGCCCTTGCTCGGCTGTCTGATCCTGGTTCCCGTGTCTGAACTGCTGCGGGATTTCGGGACCTTGAGAATCGTATTTTATGCCACCCTCCTGGTGGGGTTTATCCTTTTCAAAAGCGAAGGCCTCATGGTGTTTGGACAACGGAAATATGAACAGTTTGAAAGGTGGAAAGGAATATGACACAGCCCATTCTTAAAATGCAGAACGTCTCCAAGATGTTCGGTGGGGTCAAAGCCCTGAATGATGTGAGCGTTGATGTTTTTCCAGGAGATGTTCTGGGCATTATCGGACCCAATGGATCAGGAAAAACAACCATTGTCAATAACATCACAGGGTTTATCAAACCCACATCAGGCAAAATTTTTTTTAAAGGCAAAGACATTACCGGCATGCCCCCTCACAAGATTGCCGACATGGGCGTGACCCGGACCTTCCAGATCATGCGGCCCTATTTCAGCCTTCCGGCCTATAAAAACCTGGTCATCCCCCTGTTCTCCCCCAGGGCGAAACGGACTGGGGGATGGCGGGGCGGCGGTCGTCACGGCGATCGGGCCACCGTGGCCGTGGACATCCTGGAAGAAATCGGGTTTGAGCGGGATTCCAATATCCCGTTCAAACCCACCTCCAGCCTGCCCACGGGTTACCTGAAACGCCTGGAGCTGGCCCGGTGCCTGTCCCTTAAACCGGAAATCATTATCTGTGATGAAGTTTTTTCAGGGCTTTCCATGAGTGAGATCGCCTCCATGGTTCCCCTCATTGAGAAACTCCATGAAGAGGGCATCACCATTATCATGATCGAGCACCGGCTGCGGGAACTCTTCCAGGTGGCCAACCGCGTCATGGTCATGAATTTCGGGGAAAAACTTATCGAAGGAACCTCGGATGAAGTCATGGCCGATGCAAAGGTTAAGGAAGCCTATTTTGGATCTGAAAAAATCGAGGAGGTCATGACCTATGCTTGAAGCTAAAAATCTCATGGTATTCTATGAAAACATGCTGGCTTTGAACAATATCAGCATCACCTGCCCGGAAAATAGTATTGTAGGGATTTTCGGTGCCAACAGTGCAGGCAAATCCACCCTCATGTATGCGCTTTCCGGCATCATACTGGACATCCGCAAAAAAGAGGAAATGGCGGGCGGGGAAAGGATCACCCTATCCGGGGATATCCTGTTTCAGGATCAGAATATCAAAGACATGGAACCCAGTAAGCGGGCCAGGGCCGGGATCGTCCTCTGCCCGGAACGGCGGCGGCTGTTCAAGGAAAGCTCTGTCATAGAAAACCTCCGCATCGGCGGGTATCTGGCCACACGGGCCCAGGCAAAGCAAACCCTGGAATATGTCATGACCATTTTTCCGGCCCTTGAGAAACTCCGGCACCGCCTGGGCGGGTTTCTAAGCGGCGGGGAACAGCAGATGGTGGCCATCGGCCGGGCCCTCATGGCCCAGCCCAAGGTCCTTCTGCTGGACGAGCCCCTCATGGGTCTTTCCCCCCTCATGCAGTCCGCCCTCATGAAGGCCACGCGGTCCATCCAGCGGGAAACCAAGATTTCCGTCATCATATCGGAGCAGTACGCCCGGCCTGTTTTTCCCATTGTAGACCATGCCTATATCCTTGAAAACGGGTCTGCCGTCATGGAAGGAACCAGGGAAGAACTCATGGACAACCCGGATGTCAAATCCGCTTATTTCGGCGTTTCATAAAAAGGAGGCCTTTAGAAATGGTCAACACTATCATCCCCCTGGAAAAGGAGCTCACTTTTTCCAGGTTCGACCTCATGAGCGAAAAATATCCGGACAACACCGCCGTGGTCTACCTGGGCGAACAGTTTACCTATAAAAGGCTTTGGAATTTGAGTGAACGGTTTGCCGGGGGACTCCGCAGGATCGGTGTGAACAAAGGCGACAAGGTGCTGCTGTATATCCCCAACTGCGTCCAGTGGGTTGTTGCCTATCTCGGCATCCAGAAGGCCGGGGCTATCCTGGTACCGGTTTCACCCATCTATACCTCCCATGAGATTTCCTATATGATCAAGGATTCCGGGGCTAAGACCATCATCTGCATGGACACCAATTTCGGGTATGTCAAGGAAGCCTTTGCCAAGACCGATCTGAAATATGCGATTGTAACTCATCTCACGGAGCTCCTCCCGGCCTGGAAACAGGCTATGGGCTTTCTTTTAGACAAGGTTCCCAGGGGTAAGGTGCAGTTTGATGAAAAAGTCATGCCTTTTAAAACTCTGCTCAAAGATCCGCCTCTGGCAGACAAACCCGCTCTGGACCCGGTCAAGGATCTTTCCTATATCCTCTATACCGGCGGCACCACCGGGTTTCCCAAGGGCGTGCCGGGGAATCACATCGGGTGCACCTCTTATATCAATGATGTCACCCATGATATGGCCGGGGATCATCTCAAAGAGGGCGGCGATGTGTATATTGCCGTAAACCCCCTCTTTCACATCATGGCCCTGGGGCTGTTCATGGCCATTGGGCTCAACAAGGGGAATATGACGGTGCTCATGCCTCAGCCCCATGTGGATGCAATTCTGGAATCCATTCAGCGCTACCGGGTGAGGTGGTTTCTCGGGGTTCCGGCCCTTTACCGGATGATGCTTGAAAATGACCGGATAGATCAATATGACCTGTCCTCTCTGAAATACTGTTTCTGCGGCGGGGACGTCCTGCCCGGTAAAATCATGACACGGTTCCGGGAAAAATATAATCTTCCCATCTACCAGGTTTACGGATCAACTGAAGTCGGGCATGTGGCCTACAGCCGGATCGGGTCCGATCCCTCCTCCGGTTCCATAGGATATCCCCTGAAAAGCCGGGAATGCATCGTAGTGGACCCAGAGACCCTTGAACCCGTGGGGCCTGATAAAAACGGAGAACTCCTGGTCACTTCGGTCTATTCCATGAAGGAATATTACCAGAAGCCCGAGGAAACAAAAAAAACCTTTGTGGAAATCAACGGCAGGATCTATTGCCGGATGGGGGATTTTGTGTCCTTCAAACCCGACGGCGAACTCGTCTATATGGAGCGGTCGGCCGACGTAATCAAACACAAGGGATTCAGAGTCTCAGCATCGGAAATCGAAGCCGTTCTCCAGGACCACCCGACGGTTATCAATGCCTGTGTGGTGGGCATCCCGGATGAAAAGGTCGGAGAACGCATCAAGGCCATTGTGGTCCTGAAGGAAAATGCCAAGGGCGTCGGCGGGGTGGAACTCATCCGCTGGTGCCGGGAGCGGCTGGCGCCCTATAAGGTGCCGGCTTATGTTGAATTCCGTGACATGCTGCCCAAATCCAAGGTCGGCAAGCTCCTGCGCCGGGAGGTCAGAGACAGTGAGCGTCAAAAAATGACGAAGAAAAAGGCCTGATGGTTGATCCATAAATCATCGATTTATTCAAAGGGGGAAAAATATGTCCAAAGTTACTTTAGATAACAAAAGAGTGCTGATTGTTGATGATGAACCCGATGTCCTGGAATCCCTTGAAGAACTCCTGGACATGTGCACTACGGTCAGGGCGCAGACTTTCGAGCAGGCTAAAAAGCTCCTTGATACCGAAAAATTTGATATCGCCATCCTGGATATCATGGGTGTAGACGGGTATCAACTCCTGGGAATCGCCAAGAAAAAAAATATATTAACGGTCATGCTGACCGCCCATGCCTTAAGCCCGGATAATATCAAAAAGTCTTATCTTGGAGGGGCCAGCTCCTATATTCCCAAAGAGGAAATGATCAATATCGAAGCTTTTCTTCTGGATGTCCTCAAAGACAGGGAAGAGGGCCAAAACCCCTGGATAGCCTGGTATAGAAGGCTTGAATCCTATCTTATTGATAAATTCGGCTCTGATTGGGATAAGGATGACAAAAGGTTCTGGCATAAATAAGGATAAATCCTGACCGGCACGGCCAGCCAGTTTGAAGGTATTTGGTCAATGAGGAGGCCTATGATTCTTTTTGAAATTCAAATCAGGATTGAATTCAATCGGGTTAATAAGGATCACAGGATATATTTTTTGGTGGATGGTAAAAATTATGACCCGAGTTTCGAATATGTTTTGAATGGTTAAGCACCCGAAGAATTAATCTTGGTTGCAAGAATCATTGACTTTTGAGATTCGAAAAAACTCTCCATGTTGTGGTTTGAAAGATTATAAATAAAGAGCTGACTGACAGGGAAAGTCTGAAGAATTTTTTTAGGGTAATCATTGAGCGCGGTTCAGCTTAGAATATCGGCAGTAATGATCGTCAATTTCTGCCCCGAAAAAAAGAAAAGAAGATCCCCACGACACAGAGAATAGATGAGATGGTAAAGCAGACTCGTATGCTGATTAAAAATAGGTCATAATTGGCTGGTGTTATTTCCTCGCGCCCGATAAAAACTGAAAAAACAACCATTGCAACCGCCATACTAGCCATCTGCCCCAGTAGCCTCATCGTGCCCACAGTGCCTGACGCAATTCCTAAAAATCTTTGTTCAACAGATCCCATGATAGCGTTCATATTGGGAGATGAAAACATTGCAAATCCGAACCCAAGAATAATCAGGGTTCCAATAATATAAGCAATGGATGTTGTCCGGTCGATGAACAGAAAAATAAACAGCCCTACAGCTGTTATCGCCATACCGGAGGTGGCTATTTTCCTTGGTTCTATAAGATCTGACAACCGACCGGCTATAGGGGAGAAAACAGCCATTATGACTGGCTGGGAAACGAGGACAATACCCGCTGTTTGTGGGGTCATGCCCTTGATATATTGCAGATAAAGACTCAGCAGGAATGCAACTACGAATGTTGCAGAATAATTGATCAGCGCAGCTATACTTGAAAAAGTGAACAGCTTATTTTCGCGGAAAAGGCCGATATTAACAACCGGGAGCTCAACGCGCAGTTCAAACCATACGAAAAATCCGAGGCACAAAAGGCCGAAAATTATAAGGTAGACCGCTTTGATATCAGGCAAGACAGATGCACCGTATACCAGTGATAGGATGGCAATGCCATAGAAAATACTGCCAGCCATATCAAATGTTTCCCCTTTTGCATCAGCCCATTCTCCCTCCAGGTATTTGGAGGCAATATAAAAGGATAGGATACCGAACGGAGCTACCCCAAAAAATAGACTTCTCCAACCTATGTGTTGGGTGAGAATTCCACCTAAAAAAGGACCCGCTGACAAACCGATATAGACAGCAGAGACATAAATCCCCATCACTCGTCCTCTTTTTTGCGGCGGAAATACTGAAGTTAAAATAGCCATGCCTGTTGCTGTGAACATTGCAGAAGCTGCTCCTTGGAAAACTCGGAAAAAAATCAACATACCCACAGAGTTTGAAAGACCAGCAAGAACAGATGCTATCGTAAAAAGGGCAAGCCCCCATTTAAACACTCGCTTGCGCCCATGTATATCTCCAATCCTGCCCGCTGGCAATAGAATTACTGCAGTTGCAAGCAGAAGGGAAGTAGATATCCAGCTTAACTGGACTGCATCAGCGTTAAGTTCTTTCTGAATAGCTGGCAGTGCGACATTAACAGATGAAATAATAAACGGCCCCATAAATGATGTAAGTGTCGAGATAAACAGCGTCGCTCTTTCTTGTTCCTGACTGGTGGGCAAATACAACTCCTTTTCAAGTATTTTTTTTTGCCTTTAGGGAAATTATATCTATAATCAAAATCCCTTGAGCATACAAGTCTAAATTTATAATGCCACAATAGAAACAAGATGAAAGGCAACTTTATGGCCATAAACCGAACCTGACGAGTCATGGCGACTTATTAAAACCATTTCTCGGTAAAATTTTATTAATATAAATTTTTTTGGTATCCTAAAGATTGACAGGGAAAGTCTGCTGGAAATTTCAAACCAAAAAATAGATTTTGTGGCTAAAGTAGTCTTCGCCTCAAAACACCTCGGTTTGATCGGCCGGATTTTATATATCAGACACCCAATAACAAAGGTCGGAGAGCTTATTGATAGACTTGATCGCTTTGGAACCCCTATTCTGTTTCAATCCAATTTTCCAACCGCAAGCCCTCGACTCTCACAAACTCACACATGTTGTTGGTGATCAGGATCAAAGATTCACTTCGGGCATGCCCGGCAATGTGCAAATCATTGACTCCAATAGGAGTGCCTTTCTTTTCTAAATCCGCTCTTATATTTCCATAGTGGGCAGCGGCATTGTCGTCATAGGGCAAGACCTCCAAACGGGATACAAAATCCTCAACTTTGCGTAGGTTGTGGGACACCATAGAGCTTTTTTCAACACCATGTAATAATTCTGCCAACGTGATTGAACTAATACACATCAGTCCTGCATGGGCGTTAAAAATGTCTAATACTTCAATTGGTCGACGCTTAATCACATAAATAACAATATTGGTGTCCAACATATACTTTAACATCAAAAAGATTCCCTTTCAGATTGTTGTTGTAAAGCACGTTCCGTCATAAAATCATCGGACACCCCATCTTCGGAAAGAAAAAAGCTATCCCATGTATTTTCTACTGGTGAAAGTACACGGTCTTTACCGATAATACGTACAACAACTTTTTTCACATTTTCGGGAAACCTGCTGTCAACAGGCAATCTTACCGCTTGAGTTCTATTATTTACAAAGACGGTTCCTACATCCATAACTTAATCTCCTATATTCAAATTGTTATATATGAAGTATATAGCGTAGGTATGTATTTGGCAAGCGTATATAGCATTATTCTTATAAAATATGGTTTATCCCCAGACATTCAAAACCATCTTCCGCTTTTCGGGTTCCACGGGACGGTTAACAGGGATAGTCTGTGGGCGTTGTCCGATCGAAAAACAGAGTATGGCCGAAGGAAGTCCTCTTTTCACTTCAAATTCCTGATCTGATCTGCCAGATTTTCAATCCAAAAAAAAATCATTATTGGAAATTTTTTAAAATATCCCGGGAGAATGGACAAAGCTGTGAGGTTTTAATAGAGTAGTTCCTAAAGTACCAGGAGTTGTGGCGTATATATTTGATCTGTTATTGGTGGACGGTAGCATTATGTTTAAATCATTTTTTCCAAACCCAAGGCGTTTTTTTCCCTTAGTTTTAGTCTGGATCATTTTTTCGATCACCATCTGGTATCTCTTTAAAAATGATCTGGGATCATTGTTAAATCTTAACACAACTCAGCAGGAACCGGTAATTGGCCTTGGCCATTTTGTCACCGACCCCTTTCTGCTGCTCTATATCTATTACATTGCTTCAGTGCTTGTATTTGCAGGTTTATGGATGATCTTTGCACCCCATCCATGGCAATTTTGGTCAATCCTTGGATCGGCTGCCATCCTTTTTTCCACTTATTTTTCCGTGCAGGTCTCTGTGGCCATTAATAACTGGCGGCGGCCATTTTTTGATACTGTTCAGAACGCTCTTTCAGCAGAGTCTTCAGTTCCTGTGTCTGAAATGTATGATTTGATTTTAATCTTTGCACAGATAGCCTTTCTGGCCATAGGCATATTTGTTCTTACCCGATTTTTTATAAGCCATTATATTTTCCGTTGGCGAACAGCCATGAACGAATATTTTACCGGCTACTGGAAGGAACTCCGACATATAGAGGGGGCTTCTCAACGCATCCAGGAAGATACCATGCGGTTTGCCTCTATTATGGAGAATCTTGGCGTTGCCATGGTAGATGCGATGATGACACTGTTTGCATTCCTGCCCGTGCTGTGGTCACTTTCACAATATGTAACCGAACTGCCGATTGTGGGGGCCATCCCTTATCCTCTCTTTGCCGCGGCAACCCTCTGGTCATTGTTTGGGACCGGTCTGCTTGCCCTTGTGGGTATCAAACTGCCGGGACTGGAGTTTAAAAATCAACGGGTGGAGGCGGCCTATCGTAAGGAACTGGTCTACGGGGAGGACGATGAACTGAGAGCTCAGCCAGCAAGCTTGAAACAGCTGTTTAGCAATGTGCGGCGTAATTATTTCCGCCTTTATTTCCATTATATGTATTTTAATGTGGCCCGGAGTCTTTACCTGCAGGCTGACAATATATTTGTCTATTTGATACTGGTTCCAACAATTGCCGCAGGCACCATAACTTTTGGCATCCTGCAGCAGATACTCACCGCTTTCAGCCAGGTGAGCAATTCGTTTCAGTATCTGGTCAATTCCTGGACGACAATCGTTGAGCTGTTATCTGTTTATAAACGTCTGGTTGCATTCGAGGCGATTTTGGATGGAAAACCATTGCCCAAGATAGACCAGACCTATCAACTGGGTATCAGCGACGATTAGGACCTGTTGAAAATCATTAAAGCAATGAGTTAAAAAGAATACGACCCCAGGATATGTCTGACAGCTGCCGTCCGGGGTTTATTTAAAACAGCATTGAATAGCAGAAGCATTTCGGTGTGGAATCCGTTTCAGATTTTAAAATTCTTATATTTCCCTGATATGAGGATCAACAGGGATAGTTCACCGTATTCTGGAATTCTGAAATCACCGACCGGTAACTACGAAGTCCTCACCCATTTAATTTTACTCTGACCCCCAATTTTTCGCAATTTTTGGCTGAAGAGATTACACTATAATTTTAAAAGTGGGCTGGGGCCTTTTTGGGGGTGTTTTCCGGGCAGGTTCTTTACTATCCCCACCTTCCGGGACTATCGGACCCAGTTTGAAATCGGTATGGAATTCATGTCCACAGCTCGGGCAACGCATGAGCATTCCACCAATATTTGCAGGGATACGAAGCGGTTTATGACATCCTTTGCAATTTTTGATGACGTAATTTTCCATAGGTATTGTATCGGCAGGGGAGTTGTAACTATTAAATAAAGAGTCGCGACCATATAAAAACTTGCATTAGTTTACCCCAAAAACCCTCTCTTGCGCTCAGCAATGAATTTCCACCATAGAACAAGGTCATGGTAATTTAACGTCTTTTCTTGGCAGACAACGCTTGTCTAACAGGGATAGACCGAGGAAGTTGTCCATGGAAAAACTGGACGTGATCGATAGGTAGTCTTCGCTATTGTCCCTAAGAAGGAATCCGCCCCTTTTTCCCTGATATTTAATCTCGCGGATGAGGCAGTATCCCATTATATGTCTGGGCCAGAAAGTTGCAGATGGATAGGGCATCGTCAATAAATGACTTGCCGGTGGTCATGCTTTTTTTAACACCGTCAAAGGAAATGGAATCATCCAGCAGCACAAGCACAGGAGAGCTCTGGTTCTCTTCTCCTATCTGTTCAATGATTTCACGCCGGGGCCGCTGGAAATCCACATGGATGATATCCATCTGTTCCTTAATTTTCGGGTTGTAAATAAAAAATCCTTCTACAATACAGCAGTCCGGACAGTAAAAGGGTCCTTGATCCGGTGCATCATACCAGGTGTTGAGCATATAAAGAACGGGTTTGCTCATATGATGTTCTCCTTTTTTCAATATTGAAGGATCCGCAAGGCATAGATACCAAATTATCTGATGAAATTAGTCATGGTTTTAGCAACTGTTTCTGGCGGCGGAAATTCTTCTTTCGCGTATCCGATAACCTTCATGATCCATGCCATGTTTTTGCCTAAAACCTCCATGATCTGTTTACCCTCAGCATCCTGCTCCATTTCTCCAGGGTTAAGCCCATGGGCCACGTTCCAATAGTTTGAAGAGGGCATAATCATTTCGGAGTAATTGATATAATGATTAAGTGTCTCAACCGTGGATATTCCTCCGGATCGCCTGACAGCAGCAACAGCAGCACCGACTTTATGCCTGAACAGGCCGCCGTTTACCGAAGAAACGAAAAAAGCTCTGTCAAGAAAGGATTTCATTGTCCCTGCCACACCAGAAAAGTGAACTGGAGAGCCGAGCAAAAGGCCATCTGCCTCTTTAATTTTCTGAATCCATTCATTTACCGGATCGTCTTCGATGGAACAAGCTTCATTTTGATTTTTTACACAGCCATGACAAGCAATACATCCTTGGATCTTTTCTTTACCGACCAGTATCATTTCAGTCTCAATACCGGCTTTTTCCAATTCAGTGAAAATAGTGTTCATAGAACAGGCTGTATTTCCTTTTTTTCTGGCACTGCCGTTAAATCCAACTACTTTCAAATTTAGCCTCCATTTTTTTAATTTTTATAATGAGAAAATTTAGCTTTTCTAAAATAATCAATTTTTTGAACTATGCAAGCCTTACACAGCTTAACAGGGAAAGTCTTAGGTATTTTTAACCTTAAAAAGGAGATATAGATTTGCAGGTAGTCCTCCCAAAAAACGGGGTCTGTCCCCTATTTTTGTCCAGACAAAGTTGCCAAAATGAATGGATTGTATTAATACTATCGGGCAAATATTGTAATTATAACCATGAACAAGACCTTTCCTCATCATTTTCCAAGCAGATGACGGGTCTCTGTCCATTTAGGCGTAGAGGATTACCATGACCAGACATCACCTGAGCATTGAAAAAATCGGAGGCACTTCCATGTCACGATTCTCTGAAATCGTTGACAATATCATTCTCAAAGACAAAGAACATATATTTGGCAGAATTTATGTCGTGTCAGCCTATGCAGGGATCACCAATGATCTGCTGGAACATAAGAAGACCAATCAGCCGGGCATCTATAAGCTCTTTGAAGATCAGCAAAACTATCCGATTAAAATGATCCGGCTGCAGGAGTCCCTCTACAAGCTCAACGAGACCTTTAGAGATATCGGACTTGATGTTAAAGAGGCCAATGATTTTATTGGCGACAGGATTGACCAAGCGATAAATATTCTGCGAAGCATGGACAATGTTCTATCCTCGGGCTATGTCAGCCGCAGAGAACTGTTGCTGGCCGGCAGGGAGCTTTTGGCCTCTCTGGGGGAAATGCATTCCGCCTTTAACTCTGCAAATATTCTTAAGAACCAAGGATACAACACCACCTATGTCGATCTCAGCGGTTGGGATGACAGCCGCCGGTTATCCATTGATGATCGTATAAAAGATAGTTTTGCCCAGATTGACCCCTTTTCCACCATCTGTTTTGCAACCGGTTACACAAAAGGGACAGAGGGAATCATGAGAGAATTTGATAGAGGATACTCCGAGGTAACATTCTCAAAAGTTGCTGTATTATTAGGCGCTGATGAGGCAATTATTCACAAGGGATATCATCTCTGCTCAGGTGATCCGCTGGTCATCGGTGGAAAAAACGCCAAACCTGTCTGCAATACCAATTATGATGTAGCTGACCAACTGGCGGATATAGGCATGGAAGCCATACACCCAAAAGCATCAAAACCGCTTGAGATTAAAAATATCCCCATCCGGGTGAAAAATGCCTTTGACCCTGATCACCCGGGAACGCTCATAACAAAGAATTTCATCTCTCCGGAGTCAAAGGTTGAAATTGTCACAGGCTCCAAGCAGGTCACCTGCATAGAAATCCATGATACAAGAATGGTGGGAGCGGTAGGATTTGATCTCCGTATTATGCAGATTTTCGACAAATACAGTATATCTTACATCTCCAAGATGACCAATGCCAATACCATTGATTTGATCATTGAAGAGAAAGACTGTTCACCCCGTTTACTGGCTGAACTAAATGAGGTCATGGAAAAGGTTTCGGCAAGCCCGGTGGCCATTGTCTGCGCTATTGGCTCAAACATTGCTCAACCCGGAATAATGGCCAAAGCGGCCCAGGCTCTGGCTTACAAGTCCATCAATATTATCGCTGTTTCACAGACAAGCAGGCAGACCAACATGCAGTTTATAGTTGAAAGGGACCAATTTGCCGAAGCCCAGACCGCACTTCATGAAGCATTGTGCGTCTGAAACGGGGGTTATTATATAAGCATCCGCTTTTCCGGGTGCTGTTTAACCGGTTTGGTGATGGAAGGGAGTAAATAATTGTTGAATGATGTATTGCTTTGGGTGTCTTTGAATTTGTAATTGTGAACTATCTATATCCCTGGATTCCCCAAAGCTGATTTTTAGGAAGTTGACTATTATTAAAAGTATAGGGGTTTTAAAACAGTAACCAGGTACCTCATCTTTTGGTTGGTCAAAATTCCATCCATCAAATCAAGCAATATAAAAAAATGAGAGATTGATTGCAGTTATGATTAATTATCCCAGTCCAGATTATTACAGGATAGAAATTTTTTAAGATACGAAAAATAACCTTGATGGATTATTTCAAACGAGGACCATGCAAAGCAAGCCACTGCGATAAACGGAATACAGTAGATTCTGGAATAACCTTTTTTTGCAGCTATCGATATTGCTCCAACCGTTTTTTAATGCTTCTTTTCGGAAAAAAAGACCTGATTTATGAAGGGATTGAGACTACAGCTTTTAATTTTATATCCGGTTTTCAGAAAAACAGTAAATTAGGCCAATGATATTGACCGGAAAGGAGAGTGGCGGTCAACCGCCAATTACAACATACTGTTATTATTAAACAAGTATTCAATACACGCCAAATTTTGGATTAAGAAAAATATCAGATGATCTGTTTGGGAAAGCAAAGATCCATTACCGTCCGGATCAAATCCAGTTAAAATATAAATACGTTCTTGATACGTTCTTTACCGGCACATAATATTCTTTTGTTTAGCTCAACCCGACTTGAAAAAGGTTTATCTGGTTATATATGCGGTTAAAAAGAGTTCAATAAGACACCCGGTGACTAAATAATGGAAGACAGGGACTGATTCCCAGCTTGCTTCATGTTGAGGCAATGCCTGTTACAGGGACGTCTTTCGCAATTCTTGATGATAGCCGCCTGGATTATTATTTTCGCCATATCATCAATGATCCGGAAGTACCTGAAAATGATGCCCAGTGGATTGAGCGCCTGCTTGGATTGCGGGTGATGGCCTTTGCCGGAGATGACAAAGAATACCAGGCCCTGCTGGATGTGGTTCTGGGTGGGCCCCTGGAAAATAGGCGAAGCAGGTCGAAAGCAGTTGGTTGATGATGGGCTGATAGAGAAATTTTTTTCTGCGATAAAGCCTTTATCACACAGGAAGCATCTGAAATTGATCAGCATATGCAGCGGGAAAAATTCTGGTTTTATTTTTAGGAGGCCGTCCGGGAAACTCCAGAATTCAATGACCATAAGCAAAATGATTGCAGGGCAGCGCTCGCCAAGAAATACCCTGATTATGGAAGCTTTGCGTGATTATGGGTATGTGGATGCCAGAGGCATGGGTGTTCGAACCAAAGTTATTCCACTGATGCGAACCTTGAATCAAGTCGAGCCGATTTTTGAAGAAACAGACGATTATTTAAAAACCGTACTCCCAAAAAGGATTGAAACATAACAATCAAGGCAGATCAATGGCAAAATTTCCCTTTAAATTGTTCTTCAGCTTTCTGATCATTACCTTAATCCCATGTAGCCAGGCATTCTCCGATACGGACACCGAAGCCCTGTGGGACGCTCATTTAACCCGGGAGCCCTATATCTATACAGTTCCATGGGTGGATAAACCCGCTTTGATTGACGGCGTCTGGGTAAAAAAAGCCTTGCGGAAGGTTAAAATTTAAGGTCATTGACGATCCCTGCGCCATTCAATTAAGAGGCAAAAACCTTGCTGAAACCGAATGGATTTCCTTCAAACTCAAAGGGCCTGGCTTATTTTTCTGAACCAGGCTTTTCTTTTTTCGTCACCGATTTTTTCGACAGCGGCAATATTAAACCATTGAATCTGTTTCATGCCGCAGAATTTCAGGGTCCCCTTAATAAAATGATATCTGATGGAATTTCGATACAAAAGCCAGTAATACCATCCAGGTGATTTCATGGTGGTGATCACCATGGTCTTTTTGATAAACGTCAGCTTGCCCGCAGGTAACCCGGCTTTAGAATATTCATAAGCCCAGTTTTTCAACAGCACCTTGTCCATGAAACCTTTTAATATGGCTGGAAGGTCATACCACCAGACAGGAAAAATAAAAATCAGATGGTCGGCTGCTTCTATTTTTTGCCGGTATTCACCTACCTTTGGATCAATAAATCCCCCGGTGCTGTAAAGGGCCAATTCATTTTCATCCATCACCGGGTTGAATTTCTCCTTATAAAGATCAATGACATCCACGGTTTCTTTTCTTCTTTCAAGTTCTTTTTCGATGTGGGTCAATATGGATGCATTATAACTTTTCTCATTGGGGTGTGCATAAATAATCAAATTCTTCATTTCAATCTTTTTTAGAATTTCTGTATTGCCTGTTTTGTATTATTCTGTTTTCTTTGATTTTGCCTTTGCAACCTGCCGCTGGGAGGCATTCAGAATGGTTTTACGCAGCCGGATGGACAGGGGCGTCACTTCCACCATCTCATCATCCCGGATAAAATGGATGGCTTTTTCCAGGGTCATGGCTTTGACCGGCGAACAAATCACATGCTCATCCTTGCCCGATGCCCGCATATTGGTCAGTTTCTTTTCCTTGCAGGCATTAACATCAATATCCTGGTGACGGTTGTGTTCGCCCACAATCATCCCTTCATACACAGGGGTTCCGGCTTCTATAAACAACTGGCCTCTGGGCTCAAGGTTGAACAACGCATAGGGAACCGCTTTTCCCTGGCGGTCGGAAACAATGGACCCTGTATATCGGACGGGAAAATCCCCCCGATATTCCTCATACCCGGAAAGATATGAGTTCATGATTCCAGTCCCCCTGGTATCGGTCATGAATTCGTCTCTGTAGCCGATCAGAGATCGTGACGGGATGGAAAATTCGACTCTCACACGGCCTTTGCCGTTGTTGACAAGATTGACCATTTTGCCTTTCCGGATGGAAAGCTTTTCCGTTACCACCCCCATAAAATCTTCATCGCAATCCACAAACAGATGTTCAATAGGTTCCAGTGTTTTTTCATTCTGGTATTTAAAAATAACTTTAGGCCGTCCGGCACAAAGCTCAAACCCTTCTCTTCGCATGGTTTCAATGAGAATGGCCAGTTGGAATTCCCCTCTTCCCTTTACCTTGAAGCTTTCATCCTTATCGCTTTCTTCTACTTCAATGGCAACATTCATAAGGGTTTCCTTCAACAACCGCTCTCTGATTTTCCTTGACTGGACGAGTTTTCCCTCACGGCCTGCAAAAGGGGAATTGGATATGGAAAACTGCATGGATACAGTGGGTTCATCCACGGTAATCCGTTTCAGCGGAACCGGAGCCTGTTTTGTACAGATGGTGTCTCCGATTTTTACATCCTCAATCCCGGATAATACGATAATATCACCCACCTCGGCATTTTCTACAGGCATAAGGGCAGGCCCGTTATAGGATTGAATCCGTGTGACTTTCAGGGGCAGAAGTGCATTGTCTTTATTGATGCACACGAGGTTTTCATTGGATTTTGCACTTCCATTGAAAATCTTGCCAATGGCCAGCCGTCCGAGATAATCTGAATATCCGAGATCGGAAACGAGCATTTGAAAAGGGGCCTCCGGGTCATAGGATGGGGCCGGCAGGTCTTCCAGAATCATATCAAACAATGCATTGAGATTATCAGCCTCCTCGTCCAGGTCTTTTTTTACGATCCCGTCACGGCCGATGGCATAGAGGTATTTGAAATCAAGCTGCTCCTCTGTTGCATCAAGATCAATAAAGAGGTCATAGACCATGTCCAGAACTTCCTGGGGTCTTCCATCCTTACGGTCGATTTTATTGATGATCACAACAACTGGAAGCTTGGAGTCAAAGGTTTTCTTTAGAACAAACCGGGTCTGGGGAAGGGGCCCTTCAGATGCATCCACCAGGAGAATAGCGCTGTCTGCCATGGAAAGTGCCCTTTCCACCTCGCCGCCGAAATCAGCATGGCCGGGGGTATCAATGATATTGATTTTAACCCCTTTCCATGTCACGGAACAGTTCTTGGCCGCAATGGTAATGCCGCGTTCCCTTTCAAGGTCCATGCTGTCCATCAGGCGTTCGTTTACCTGCTGGCCTTCCCTGAAAGTTCCGCTTTGCTTGAACATTGCATCCACAAGGGTGGTTTTACCATGGTCAACATGGGCAATAATGGCAACGTTTCTTAAATTATGATTATACTGTACGTTTTTTTTCATGATTCTCCTGTTTGGTATAATTTGTAAGTTCAGGAAAATAACCATGAAACGGCAAAGGTCAAATTTTACTTTGACACCCGCGTTGTACCATCATTTCCCCTGAGGATACGGACCCTGTCGGTGGGATAAATCGGAACATCAGCCTCCTGAACCACAACAATGGTTTCTCCGCTGTCTTTTCTAACGACAATCTCAAGACCTTTTTTTGAAGTGAGTCCTTCTTCAGCAGCAGCTCCTCCTGCAGCGCCGAGCAGGGCTCCACCCACGGTGGCAAGAGTCCGGCCTCTTCCTCTGCCGATGGTACTGCCGAGAACACCGCCGGCCACAGCGCCGGCTGCAGCCCCAACCGGTGTTTTTGTGCCTTCTATCAGCACTTCCTTGACTGACTCAACGGTTCCGGTTTCAACGGTATGGGCCTGCCTTGTCTGATCTCTGGAATACACCTCGCTGGATCTGCTGGAGGCGCATCCGGTGATGTACGCTGTAACAACTGTAAACAGCAGCAGGGTGATTGTTTTATATGTCAACGGTTTCATATTCGTAGCCTGTTTGATTTATTATTTTTTTGGTTTATATGCGATGCAGTCCATTTCCACGGATGCACCCAGTGCAAGCTCTTTTACCCCTACCGTTATCCTGGCGGGGGGTTCAAACTGGATGACATCGAGATAAGCTGAATTCATATCATGGAAAAAATTCATATCCGTAAGATAGACATTGACCTTTACAATGTCCTCCAGACTTGCATGACATTGACTTAAAATAGTTGAAATGTGAAACAGAATCTGCTCTGTCTGCTTTGAAACACCTCCTTCAACGATTTCCAGTTTGTCGAGTTTTGTTCCAAGGGTTCCTGAAACATAGATAAAATCTCCGGCCACAGCCGCATGGCTGAAGGCTGGAAGCCTTGAAAGAGTTTTACAATTTATTTTCTGAATTCCCATAAATCCTTCCTTTCCTTTTTTTCAAACTTATTTTAATGTAATTCTACAGCACCTTTGTGCAACCTTCAAGCCTTCAATTGTATAAAATTGTAATTGAATGCGCTTGTAAATATATGGTTTTGCATTATGGTTTACAAAAATATGACGGATATGAATACATTAGCAAAAGGAGCAAGACAATGAACATTGCAGTTGCCGTTCTTATCATTGCGGTCATCGGCTTTGCGCTTTTTTTAAGAAAAAAGTCGGTTTCGAAAGACACTGCCGCACCCACCCATTTCCCCCGGTCCGGGCCTTCCCCTGATCAGGAATACGGAGCCATCCTTGATTCTCTGCTCAAACTCAATATTCTCATGAGAAAAGACTTAGAATTTCCAGAAGACATGATAAAGGGAATCGAAGCCGTCATTGATGACCTTATGGTCATAACTCCGGCAATGATGGAGCAATATCCGGGTGAAACTCTGACCTATGAAATTAAAAAAATTGGAAAGACCCATCTTTTCAAAACCGTGAAGGAATATTTGGATCTATCTCCTGAAAGCCGGAAAATCCAGTTGGACATGTTTAAAAAAACCATTGAATCCCTGCATGAGGTCTCCAACCGCTCCAGAGATATTGTTGAAAAAAACGAAACCGCTGAATTCAAGACCATGGCAAATTTTCTTGCCGGCAAATTTTCATAAAAGGAGAATAGCATGAACGATATGACCAATGATCTCCAAAGCGTGGCCCGGCAGGCAAAAGCACCAGTCCTTGCCGAAGTGGTCGAAGTTTCGGGGCAGGGTGCCCTGACGCCTGTCCAGGCCCCTTCCAATCTTGTGCCGGTTCAACCGAGGCACCTGGCAGTTCAGGATATTCAGGCCTTTGAAGCCAAAGCCAATGAATTTATTGAGAAAATAAAACAGGATCCTTCCAACTGGCAGCTTGGCAATTTTGTGTTCAGCCTGGGGCAGGACATCATGGAACAGACCCAGGCCCAGGTCAGCCTTTATGACCGGAAAATGGGAGAGGTGCTGAAAAACGTGGCCACAGATGCATCTTCTCCTGTGGGGAAAAATATTCTGGCCATCAAAACCGAGCTTGACAAGGTGAACCCGACCATGGTGGCTAAAACCGAGGCACCCTTTCAAACAAAAATGCTGGGTCTCTTCACAAGAACGGTAAACCGCCTGCCCAAGGGAGATGAGATCCTGAGAATGATTGCCGAAAGAAGGGAAACCGTGAATTCCACCATTGACGGCATCCGTAACCATTTGAGAAATGAAGCCGACCAGGTGGCCTTTGATGCTGCAGAATTGTCCGTCATCTGCGATTCCTTAAAAGAAATACAGCCCAGACTCCAGGAACAGATTTATCTCGGTCAGGTTATCTGGCAAAAACTCATGGATCATGTGAAAACCGTTAATGATATAAGGATCAAAGAGGCCCTGACCACCCTTACCAGCGACCTTGCCATGGCGGTTGTGGATCTTCAGACCATTGACAACTCCAACCTCCAGACCCGGTTCGGCGGAGAAATGATGGTGAGAAACTCCCATCTTGTCAAACGCCTGGTCCAGAGAACGGATATGATCCTTTCCACGGCCGTTAAAAACGCCCTGGCCGTCCGGGTGGCGGCGGAGCAGCAGATGGATACCCTAAAACACCTGGACATGGTCCAGCAGGCGGCCGCAGAAACCATGAAAGACACGGCAAGGGTCATCGGAAACGCCGCCATCAAAAGCGCCCAGATGAGCCAGAGCATGACTGTCAACATCCAGGCCCTGGAAGAAGCCTGCAACACTTATGAACAGGCATTCGAAACCTTTGCCCTGATCTCGCAGGAAACCATCAATATTGCATCCCAGAGCTCCACTGCCCTCGGGAAAATGAATGACCGTTTCAGGGCCAGAACCGATGCCCTGACGGCGAGACGTCAGGACCAGTAACCCATGTCAATTGGAATCGGATCATTAAAAACAAAACATTAAGATTTGGAGACCTTCCATGCTTGATACGGCAACACAAAAATCATTCCAGGAAAGATTTTCAGCCACCCGGGCACTTTTAAAACATGACCTTGTCTCAGGCCCGGACAAATCGGCCCTGACTATTAAAAATGCCGGAAAGAAGTCTTTTTTTGAATATCTGGGTAAAACGTATGTTGTAAAAGACCTGAGCCGGTATGAAGAAACCTCTGATGATTTTAAAAAGAAACAAGGGTATTTTATTACGGAGCTGGCCTGCTTCTGCCTTGAAACCGGTGAAACCGTTTATTTTGAGTGGGAATTTGATGACAGCCTTGAGGTTTGTATGACCCTTGACCGGTTTACATTCCGGAATTTAAAGGATGATGAGGGTGGTCCCATTGATGAAGATGATCTGGATGAGATTGCCGACACCCGGGATAGGGTCGTGATAAACGGGGAAAGTTTTTTTTATGAGGATGACTGGGCTTCAATTTATTCCAGGGACGGCAAAGAGGAAAGGGTTTATATGTATGAATTTGAAAATGAAACCGGAACCCTTTTTCTGACCATTGAAGAGTGGTCAGGCGAAGGCAGGGAAGAATATCAGATTTATACCTCAAGTCCTGTTGATCCTAAAGATATCACCCTCATCACCAAAGGAGAGGTTTAAAGGATGGCAAACAAAACAAGATGCCGCCTTAAGGGAGTCCTGGCGCTGTTGACCCTGTTCGGCGCTCTTGTCTTTTTAACCGGGTGCGGCGAGGGCCTCCCAAAAGAGCTGAGAAAGGAGGCGGAATCCCTTCCTGGAATCATAAAAACGGGGTTTTCGCTGGTGGATCAGCACAAGGAAAAATATGAGGGCCAAACCAGCTCTTCCGATTTCAAATCCCTTGAACGGTTCAGCGTGAAGGAAAACTGGCCCTCAAAATTCCAGCAGGCAAAGGACGAACTGAATCGGGCAAAGGACGTCTATGACAAAGACCTATCCCCTCTCATCAAAAAAAACACACCCGAACTTGCTCCTGAGGTCCAAAAGCAGACAGCACGGGTTAAACAGATTCTGAAAGATGCTGAAGACCTTTACCGATACCCATCCTCCCGGTTTTTAAGGATCCTGGAAACCCAAAAGAATGCCGGAAGTTTCCATTCCAAGGCAAAAACCGATGCAGGGGCTATCCAGGAGATAGCCGCCCGGATAAAGGAAGGCCCTGTAGCCAAAGGGCTTACAGACTTTCCGGATTCAGCCGGAAAGATCAATAGCCGGTTTGCCCCCTTATCAAAACTGAGTGAGGAATCCCCAAATCATCTTGGCCGGGTGAAAGCGGAGTATGAGCGTCATACCTCCGGAACCGAGGCAGACTATACCGTCTTTAGCGACAGCGCAAAAGCTCTTTCAATCGGATTTGAAGAGATAAAAGCCCTTGAGACGAACCTCACAAAAGATCTGGCCGGGCTTTATTCAAGTTATACAAAAATCCTGAAAGACATGAAAGAAGAATATGTTGTCACCATCAAACGGGAATCCTGGGATGAAAACGCTGAATATGATAACCCGGTGGTTGTGACGTTTCAGCGGGAGGTGAGCCCGGAACTTTACGATATATTGACACAGGAAAATCTGGATGAAATTGCCTCCATCACTGCAGGGTTCACGGGTTCAAATCTGAAAAGCAATATCGGTGATGCCTGGAAAGAACTTTCCATTAATCCCATGGATCAGTGGCCGGGCAGAGGACACAATGCCGCTTCCTTTTATGTGGAAGACACAAAAGAAACCTATTTCCATAAATATATCCTGGAAGAAAACGGTGAAACAAAAGAAACCGACTGGGAACAGGTGGATGAAAGCTTTTATGAGGCCAATCTTGAATTCCTGGGCATGGCCATCCTGGCTAAACCCTACGGCGTATTTGAACAGGACCGCCTGATCCAGGCTGCACCGCCCGGCATGGCCTATGTTGGCAATTCAAAATATGGGGAATGGAAAGATAATGGAAGTGGTGATCGCTTCTGGTCATGGTACGGGAAGTATGCCTTGTTCTCTTCTCTTTTCTTTTCACCGGCATCTTTTTTTAATTACAATTCCTGGAATGGCTGGCATAACAATTACCGGTACCAGAAACCTTATTTTGGCGAAACAAAAGACGGGTTGGCACAATACGGAACCCATGGGGCTTATGTCAAACAATCCCCCAGGTTTCAAAGCACAACATTTTCACAGAGCGGCGGTTTTAAATCCAGGACCGCTTCAGTCCGGGGTGCAGGCGAAGGTCTTCGCGGCGGCGGACCCGGCAGCAAAGGTAAATAAAACGATTCCAAAGAGGAGAAACTGAATATGGCGGAGATGGTTGCAAGTCTTGGTCAGGGATTGATGTATGTCATTCTGGGTGTTTTTTTTATCTGGCTTGTTAAAAAAGTGGATGACTGGAGAACCCGGGAATTTGATGATGATGTGGAAATCGATAACGGCAATGTGGCGGTCGGGTTAAGACGGGCAGGGCTGTACCTCGGCATTGCCATTGCGATTTCCGGCGCCATGAAAGGGACTTCAAGCGGATTTTTCCCTGATCTTTTTCAATTGATGATTGACGGTCTCATTATTACCGGGTTCATGTTTTCTTCCCGGTTTGTCAATGAGTATATGATGCTGGGCAAAATCAATAATGATCAGGAATGTGTGAAAATTATCATCACGCCGGAGGGGAAAAAAATTACGGGAAATTCAGCCGTGGGAATGGTTGAAGCCGGTATGTCCATAGCCACAGGGTTTATCCTGAACGGCTCCATATCCGGTATCGGCGGCTCCTTTATTGAAGGGATTGCCAGTGCGGGTCTCTTTTTTATCCTGGGCCAGATGGCCCTTCTTCTTTTTGGATTTCTGTATGAACTGACCACCTCTTTTAACGTGAGAAACGAGATTCAGAATAATAACCTGGCTGCCGGGATCGGACTTGGGGGAACCCTCATGGCCTTCGGCATTATCCTCATGGCCAGCCTTTCCGGGCCCTTTACAGGCTGGGCCCACGATATCCTGAGTTTCTGCCTGTACACAGTTTACGGGATCATCATGCTTCTGGTCTTCAAGACCGTTATCGGCAGGCTTCTTTTGCCCACCACGAGCATTGCAATGGAAATCAAGGAAGATCGGAATGTAGCGGCCATGATCGTGGTGGAATGTGCCATAAATGCCGTTGCCATTATTATCGCCTTTTCCATGTAATCCATGCTTCAAACCGAAAAACCGATTAATTTTGCGTCCTTCCTTCTTTGCGCCTGCATGTTTGCCAGCGGTGCCTGCGGTATCATCCTGGAATATATCCAGGCAAGTTTAGCCTCCATGATCCTTGGTAATTCCTTTGAGCAATGGGCCATGGTCATCGGCCTCATGCTCTTCTGGATGGGATTCGGCAGTCTGATCCAGTCCCGGATTTCAAAACCGTATCTGATTTATGCCTTTATCGGTGTTGAGACGGGCCTTGCCCTGGCCGGAGGCTTTTCCCCCACTCTGACCTATCTGGCTTACAGCTATACCGCTCACTACATCCTTGTCCTGTATTTTTTTGTCAGTTTCATCGGGATCATGATCGGACTCGAAATCCCTGTCATCATCCGGATCAACAATGATTTCAGCACCGAATTATCCACCAATCTCGGAAGCATTCTGAGTGCGGATTACATCGGCAGCCTCATGGGTTCAGTGCTTTATGTATTTGTTCTGTTAAGGTTCACATCCATTACGGAAGCGGCCTTCCTGACTGCCGGAGCCAATTTTTCCCTGGCTGCTGTCACCTTTATCTATTTTACAAAAAAAGGTCTTATCAAAAAAGGTCTGGTCCTGCCGGTCATCATGGTACTGACGTTAAGTGCCGTCTGTTTCGGATATCTGAACAACAAACAATGGAATATCAAACTGGAGCAGCCCCTGTATGATGACCGGGTGATCTTCAGCAAAACTACCCGATACCAGCATATCACTCTGACCCAGGACAAACCTCTGAATGAAGTCCGGCTTTATTTAAACGG
>JFJP01037432.1_pt1 | contig 41393 bp, 30 predicted proteins | sample 431651 | NCBI WGS metagenome assembly JFJP01 (sample SAMN02602958, study PRJNA72255) | Microbial mat metagenome, whole genome shotgun sequencing project. | biome: fresh water; feature: sink hole; material: water; isolation source: purple microbial (photo- and chemosynthetic) mats found in...
GATGTATTCAGAGCCTTCTCTGCAGCATGTTATGCTTTTGATTCAGGAGCATCAGGAATAATTGCCACAGACAGCCCCGAAAAGGCATTTATTTTAAAATCGAAATACAAGAATTCAGTACTGGCCGGTGAAAGAGACGAGAAAAAAATTGATGGTTTCGACTTTGGAAACAGTCCGACCGAAATAATAAAAAGTGACCTTAGCGGTAAAACGTTCATACATACAACAACGGCAGGTACAAAAGGTCTTGTAAACGCAGTGAATCATGACTGCCTGATTACGGGAAGTCTTGTAAATGCCGGGGCAATAGTAAAATATATAAGGAGCATTAATCCTGATGAAGTTTCACTTGTAGCTATGGGTTACAGGGCTTCGGTAAGCACTGAAGAAGATTTGCTGTGTGCTGAGATAATAAAGGCGAGGCTTCTTAATAAAGAGTTTAAGGCCGAAGAGAAAATATCAGAATTAAGACAAAGTTCCGGAAAACGGTTTTTCAATCCTGAAAATCTAGATTTCTCACCTCCCACTGATTTTTTTCTATGTACGATGCTTGACAGGTTTAGTTTTGTTCTGAAAGCTACAACGCGTCCTGACGGAAACATCAGTCTTATGAGACTAGATATATGATACTTATGTTAGTATTCATTGTTGCTTTCCAGTCTACGAATAATCAGATAAATAATAATAAAATGCCTACTTCGCAGTTATATTAAAAACACTGGGAGAGTGTTTTTTCTTTTGTGTATTTCCCTGTATGTACAAAACATCGATATTTTATAAAATTCGAAAAGAGCCATTGATATTTTACTTGAATCAAGTCGTATTTCCATGCGTTCCCTGTAACGGATAAATACTCCTGCTAAAATCATTGTCAGCCTGAAGAAACATAGTTTGTCGTATAATCTGAGCAAACTTACAGTTTCAGAAAAGGCTTTTTTATCAGTAACACTGTCGTAAAGCATGCTAAGATTTTCTATTCCATGTTTTGTCTTTGTAAGATAATCCTTATTAGTCTCCACACCTTCATGCATGAGACCGTTATCAATATGTAAAACTGTAATTCCTGCTTTTTTCAGCTGATATCCCAGCAGAGTATCCTCATGGCCATATTGCTTCAGTTCTTCATTGAATCGTAGCTTTGCAAACACATTCCTGCTAATAAGAACATTAAAAGTAGAGAAACTTGCGTGAGGATGTTTATTTTTTTCAGCCGGTTTAACCTGTTCCTTGCTCTTTCCGTATTTCCATCTGAGCAATTTATCAGGATCTCCCGGAGGAGAATCGTGATATAGAATACCTCCGCAAATTACTTCAGACTGATTTACATAAGGAAGCCATTTCAACATGTATGCTTCAGCTGTACCCGGAACCATTGTATCAGCATCGATGAAGAGGAAGAAATCTCCTTTTGCTTCAAAAGCAAGTTTATTTCTTATTGCTGCACGTCCAATATTTTTTTCAGATGATATTACTCTTACCCCATCACCAACCAATGAATTATATTTTTCTCTGAACTCAGGAGATGATCCATCATCTCCGATAAGAATTTCAAGAAATTCAGGTACTTTTCCCAAAGCGCCTTTCATACTGTGAACCAACGCTATAATATCATAATCAAATACAGGAATCAGCAAAGATATATTCATTTTTTACCTTTAAGGTTAGTATATCAAATGTACAAATTTTTAATAATATTTTCAGAACAAACTTTGGCAAAGAAATTGCATTGGCTATTTTTGTATTTATAGTTAATAATCTGATTTTTAAATGAAAAAGTTATTCATAGCTGCGTTTATAGTTTCAGTTTCAGTTGTACTCTCAGGTCAGTCAAGTACTGGCTTTGAGCTTAATATCAAGATTTCAGGGTTAGAGGATTCAACTGTATACCTGGCATATCATCTTGGAGATAAGCAGTACATAAAGGATACTATTAAACTTGACAATACCGGAAGCGGAAAACTAAGTAGTAAAGAGGTGCTTCCAATGGGCATATATATGATAGTGCTGCCCGGTCGTAATTACTTCGAAATTCTAATCTCGGAGGATCAGGTATTCGGTATTAGCTGTTCATATGCTGATTATTTCAACACGCTTAAATTCAATGGATCAGAAGAAAATTCCGCGTTCATTGAATACCAGAAAAAATGGATAGCTCTTCAAAAGAGTGCAGGAGCTTTATCGAAAAGGCTTCAGAATAACAAACAAAACACGGATTCGCTTAAAATCCTTGCTGAAGTTCAGAAGAAGCAGGAAGCAACGATGAAGCAATATCTCAAAAATGTTGTGGAGGAAAATGGAGAGAATCTGCTTGCTACGCTTGTGAAAGCTATGCTGCCCATTGAAATTCCTGAATACGTTGTTCCATCAGTTGTTGCAAACAGAGATTCGGCAAGGTGGGTTTGGACATATAACTATAACAAAAACCATTTCTTTGACAATGTTGATCTGACAGATGAAAGACTACTCCGTACTCCCATCTTGCAGGCGCGCCTTAATGCATTTTTTACAAACATATTAATTCAGTCTCCTGATTCTATAAACAAGGAGATAGATATAATAATAAGAAAATGTCAGTCTAACTATAAGGTATTTCAGTTTATCTCGGTTTATCTTTTTAACCACTTCAGGGAAAGCGAAATAATGGGCCACGACGCCGTAATGGTTAAACTTGCAGATGATATATATCTTTCAGGGAAAGCAGACTGGGTATCAAAGGAGTTCAAGGAAGATCTCAGAAAACAGGTTGAACTTATTAGACCTAATCTAATCGGTAAAAAGGCAGAAAATCTCATTATGGATTCCTATAAGGGCATTTTTGTTTCGTTGGATGATATCGAAAAGGATTTTACTGTCATTCTATTCTGGGAACCTGATTGCGGACATTGTAAGGAAGCTCTTCCTAAACTCAAAGCCTTTTATGAAAAAGCCAAAAATGAAAGTATAGAGGTGTTTGCAGTTTGTACAACATCTGATAAGGTTGAATGGTCGAATTATATTGAGGAGAATAAACTGACCTGGATAAACGGCTGGGATCCTGAGAGAAAATCACATTTTGATTATTACTATAATGTACAATCAACTCCCTTAATATACGTACTTGACAAGAACAAAAAGATTATTGCAAAAAAAATAGGAGCTGATGATCTGGCATCGTTTATTGACAATTACAGGAAATATTTCAGGTAGAATAATTGCTATTCTGAAAGGTAATTTACTAGATCGTAAGCTGTATTAAAACTAACAATAGTATCACCTTTAAAAAGAAGATAGTCGTCATTTATATTCTCCGAAACAGAAATATAAGGATCAGTCATTGAGGATGATGTCATAAACCCGGCCCTGTTTATTGCGTTTTCGATCCAATGTTTTCGTCTTCCATCTCCTTTAACGTAAATAGTCCCCCTTTCCTCCGTTATGAAAGTGAAAGTGCCATTCATTGAATTAAACTGGACAGCTGATAAATTAAATAGTTTATCAAATACACCTTTTATCATGAGATCTTCAGGAGCACCTTCAACAAGAATGTCATCAAGTATAAGCCAGATCTTATCGGCCTGTGAAATTGCGCTTTGCAGGTCATGAGTGGAAAATATTATCGATTTCCCACTTTTTCTGGAGATATTGTGCATAAGATGAAGTATCTCGTACCTCCCGCTTACATCAAGAAAGGCCGTTGGCTCATCCATGATCATGATTCCGGTATCCTGAGCAAAAATTCTTGCTATCATAGCTCTCTGACGTTCGCCGTCTGACAGTTCTGATATAGGCCTTCCTGCAAAATCACTCATTGAACACTTCTCCAGAGCATCAACAATAGCCATATGATTTTCAGTATCTATCTTGCCCAACCAGTTTGTGTACGGATATCTTCCCAGAGCAACAAGTTCATATACTGACATATTGCCCGGCTTTACAACTTCTGTTGATATATAGGAGATGTTCTGAGCAAGCTCCATCCTTGAATATTCTGTTATTTTTCTGCTTCCATATAGGATCTCACCACCCAAAGGCTTCTGTAAACCGGCTATTGTCCGAAGCAAGGTACTCTTCCCTATTCCGTTTCTTCCAATAACAGCAATAAGTTCTCCTCTACCGGCACTGGCAGTAAGTGGTGGCAGAATTGACTTTCCTTTTCTGTTATTTGTATATCCAATACAAACAGATTCTAATGATAATATTTTAGTTGTCAGATAATTCATCAGAATATTCCAGAGTATTTACGATTTTTTAAAAGTATCCAGATTACAATTGGAATACCAATAAGTGAAGTAACTGAATTCAACGGCAAAACCTTATCAGATCCGGGTAACTGAGAAATTATATCGCTCGCAAGCATTACTGCACCACCTGTCAGCAATGTTCCCGGAAGTAAAACTTTATGATCAGACGTTTTAAACAGCAATCTGGCCAAATGCGGTACTGCAATGCCAATGAAGCCAATCGGACCACAAAATGCAGTTACAGTCCCTGCCATTATACTTGTGCCCGCAAATATCATTATTCTGGATAATTTTACATTCATCCCAATAGTTCTGGCGTAGTTTTCACCCAAAAGCATGGCATTCAGCATTTTTGCCGACAAAAAACTTAAAAAAACACCTGCGGCTACAGAAATAGCAAGGACGTTCAATTGTCCTTCAGTAAGATTCCCGAGAGATCCCATTGTCCATATAACGTAAGACTTAAGCATTGTTTCGTTGCTGAAATACTGCATGATAGTTACAATTGCAGAGATACCACCGGAAAGCATGATACCAAGAATCAGAATTGTCAAAATGTCCTTCACTCTTGAAGATATTGCCATAATTAATATCATAACAGCTCCGGCACCTGTCCACGCTGCGAAAACAAGCAGCCAGTTGCCAAAGCCTGCTATACTCTCAACTGACATACCTGACGAAAATCCAAGGATAACGAAGGCAACACCAAGACTTGCACCTGAACTTATACCAAGTACATCAGGTCCGGCCATTGGATTTCTGAATACTGTCTGCATTTGCAATCCACTAATAGATAGCGCAATTCCCACGAAAAGTGCAGTTACTGCCTTCGGAATCCTGAATTTTAAAATTATTGTTTCAGTAAGTCCGCTCTTTTCAGAAAACAGAGATTTAAGGACATCCGTTGCTCCTATATTAACAGATCCAAGAAAGATATCAAGCACGAAAAGAATAAGCAATGCCAGAAACAAAGCAAGGAATATTGCATTCCTATGCCCTGTAGATATTTCAATATTTGCTTTTTCTATATTTTTAAAATCTTTCAAACCCTAAAGCATTATCGAATTTTATTATAGTAAACCAGTTCATTTTCAGCATATATTCCGGGGTGCAATATTGTTGCCATATCTTTCAGTATAAGATGAGGGTGAAGCATGCCTCTTTCCCAATAGTCGTTAGCATCAGTATTTTTAATAGCTTTATTGTTGTTATAAAGATTGCCGTTTTTGTAACACTGTAGTTCTGTCAGACGGGAATCAGCCAGACTAATTTCGTTTTTTGTTTTAACAGTCCCGATATTCAGCCAGAAATCTGCAGAAATGGCCCTGAAAAATACGTTTTCGAGACCCATTGGTATTGAGACAGATGAAAATTTATCGGCCCAGATATATTCTCCACCCGCATCTTCAATTAGTTGCGACAAATATGAATTCCCCGGAGAAATGTACCAGGTATCTCTGAAGGGAAGTCCTGCCATCACTTTTGGTGTTGAAACTGATTTATCTTTAATAAAGGCTTTCAGCGTGTTATATTCCATTTCCTCAGTTGAATAAATTGAATCAGCCAGTTCAGTCTTATTGTACAAAGCACCAAAAAGCTTAATCCACTCAGTTCTTGCCAGTGGATCAATCTCAAGGTAATCTGCATTAAAGATTACTTTAAGCCCCATTTCCTTCATTTTATTTACATATCCCTCTGATTCACTGCCTATACCATACATCATAATCAGGTCGGGAGATAAATTCAGAATGAGCTCCATGTTGAGATTTGAGTCGTATCCAACCTCTTCAATAAACCCATTGTCAATTAGTTTCTCAAATTTCTCATCGTAAACAAGATTACCGCCGGAGATTCCGCAAACAGAATTTTCTTCATCCAATGCTGATATCATAGCTGCATGAGAAGTCGCCATGCAGATTATTCTTTTTACCGGAACAAATATTACAGATAAGGAATCAACCCCTGTTGGAATTTTCTCACCGCGTTTAATAAGGAAATACTTTTGATTGACATTTTCTGCACCCTGCCATGGATTAATTATCAATACTTCAGTAAGGGTATCACTTGTATTAAGGCTGAATCGCCCAGCCCTTTTAACAACATTGCTTTTTAAGTCTTTTTCAGGGGATGCAGGTCTTCTATCACTGCACGAATACAGAAGTACAATAAAAATAATAGACTGATAAGTAAATCTGATTTTCATTGCCTATTTTTTAAAATGACAGGAAAGAATGAGAAAATATGTACGTCCCGGTTGAGGATAAAAAGCGATTGTCTCATATGATTTGTCAAGAATATTGTCAATTTTAAATCTGATATCAAAATAATTCTCCCTTAATTCAAACTTCATTCCACTGGTAAGGTAGTTAATAGAATAATCCGGAATGGATCCGGAATTATCGGCATTTGTATATGTTAGTCCCGTATAATGGGTTCCCCAGGTTGTGTAAATGGTTTTATATGCAAAAGTAAGGGAACCGAAGGCCTGATTTTTCGGAACATAAACCAGTTGAGTACCGTGAATAGCAGCAGGATCATTGCTTAAAGGCCTGGCAATAGTATATGAATATCCGGAATTAAGGTTTACAGAGACCTTATTATATGCGTATTTTAATGAGAGTGAAGATTCAAGGCCTGAAGAATTAACCCTCCCTATATTATCAGCAACCCAGAACCATGAATCGCCCGGACGCCATTGAATCATATCCCTGATAAAATTATTGAAATAGTTTATTTCGGTACTCAGAGCCAACTTTTCGAAAATTAACTGATCAAGTTTATATCCTGTTTCGAATGAGTATGCATACTCATTTTTCAGGTCTGCGTTACCTCCAGGGTTCCAGTAACGATCATTAAGTGAAGGCATTTTGGAGTTACGGGAAAGATTAAATTTCAGGTAATGCTCCTCTCCTTTGAAAACTCGATACTCTATACCTGCCGAAAAATCGGGTATCAGTATTTTATCGTCATCAATTGTTTGCCTGAGAAGAACTACAGCTCCCATTCGTCTTCCTTTTTTTCTTTCTGCTGATAGAGTCAGTGATGCATTGTTTCTCTTTATACTCTCAGCATAATTATTAGTTTCAACCGAATTCAATTCGTTACTCAGGACAATTTTCAGGCGTGAATAGTCCCCTAATGGGGATGTCATTCCGGCTTTTAGAACCAGTGAACTTGATTTATTTTCAGAGTTAATTGCATAAAGAGCGCTTTTATAGTCGAGGTTTGACATCATCAAGGCAGCAGTTGTAAAAAACTCATTCTTCCCCTTTTCAAAATCATATGAAATTATGCTTCTGAGAGAATTGTCATTCTGAGTTTCACCAGCATATCCGTATTGTGTTGAACCCGGAAGATCTCGATCTGATGACTGATACCATAATCTTGCTGAAAGAACATTTTTTGATTTCCTGAGGTAGAACTCCTGCATAAAGCCCTTCTGAAGAAGCTGGTTATTCTCCCTGTCTTTCCATAATGGAGCCGGAATTGCTTCACTATCAAGATATTTGAAATTATTCCTTGATGAATTATAGTAGCCTTTTGTATTTGACTGGAACCGGGCACTGCCTGTACTTATTTTTACCAGACCACTGTTTCTTCCATAGCTTCCAGTACCGGCAGCTACATCAACGGTTGTCTGATTCTTCCATTCTGTTTGATTCTCAAGGTTTATAGTACCACCTATGGCGCCGTTTCCCAGATCCATTGATGCACCTCCAAAGCTTACCAATACATTATCTACCATTCCTGAAGGCAGCAGAGAAAAATCTGCCTGACCCAGCATAGGATCATTTATGCTGATTCCATTCCATGTAACCTGGGTATGTCCGGCTGATGTACCTCTGAAGGAAGCAGTTGCGGTTCCGCCAGACCCATAGTTTTTAATAAACAAAGGAGAATTCTCGCTTAAAACGTCTGATATTGAAAAGAGGTGAGTGCTTCTTCCCGAAAGCGAATCGATATTAAAAAATCTGAAACCCGGTTGTTCTGAGCTTATTTGCTTTCCTGATATAACAACTTCGTCGATCCGAAGTGTGTCATTCATTATAGAATACTGAGCATTTAAATCAAGTGCAATAAATGCTGCAATAATAATGAGGGTTGGTACTTTAACAAATTTCATATATTCTTTTCTTCGTTCTACAATTAATAACTCATAATCCGAAATTGTATCCGTTATCATTGTATCATGGAAGAAAAAAGGAAGGAATCAATTTATGATCCGCGCTTTTCTTCCCGAAAGCATTGAATAACAGAATATTATGGCAGGTCTTCTGACTTATCCCGGTTTTATGAAGCCTTCCCATTCCTTGTATCGGAACAGTGGCAGGGTTTTCATTAAACCATCATCCAGCGTAAAGCGGGATCGGGCATCACAGCAGCGGGTACTGTTGCGGATTCAAACCGCATTCCCTTTTCATTGCAATGGAAATATTTCATCGCAACACCAAAACATAACAAAGATAGATTAATTATTAATGTATCGAAGAAAATAGTCAAATACAGATATCAACAACTGTTGATAAGAAGGGATGTATTTATTAATGAGAGGAATATCTACTTCACATTTTTAAGAATCTGCTCCCCGATACCTATTCTGTAACCCGAAGAAGAGTAGGTTACATTGCCATCTTCATCAGTAAGCAAGATGTATGGGTAGCTTATAATATCGTCTTTGGTCAGCTTAATCCCGGAAAGTAATTCAAATTTACTGTCAACAGCAAAAAAGGATTTTGCAGGTAACCCTTTGCGAAATTCAGAGCTTATAGCTGACATTGATTCTTTTGTAGAGGAAAGAAAAAGAAAGTCTCCACCCCATTTGTCGAGTTCCGGTTTAAGAAGTGGTAAATCATTAAAAATATGCCTGGTTGGCTCCTTATCGGGTTCAATCCAAAGAATCACAGTTCCTTTTGGATTAACCTCTGTTTTAAGCCCTGTCATATTATTGTCAAGAGCTATTATTTTTAACAGGTCAATTGTACCAGATATTTTTCTTTCTGAGAGGTCCTTTCTGATACTTACCTCTATTATTTTATGTTCATTTTCCTTCAGATTAAAAAATGAGACTGCTGATAAAATTTCACCATTGTTCAATCTATTACCTGTAACAAGCATATAACTACCAGGGATAAGAGCCAGTTCCTTATCAAACTCAGATATCTTTTGGTTAAATCTGTATTCAAGTGTAATGTACCTGCCACCTATAAGTCTTGCAAGAGTAAAATGAGTATAATATTCAGGCGTAGGGTTTGAATCTGATGATTTAAGAGAGATGTAACCTTTAGATAATTCCGGTTTCTTCTGATCTGCAAAATAGACATCATTCCAACTGCCGTTTATAAAATACTGTGGCAAATTGCTTCCCTCTTCAAGTCGTGACGCTATTCCCAAAGTCCGGCAGATTGCAACAAAGCATATTGCTCTTGAGTCAGAATCTGAGACTTTCAATTCGAGTACCCCTTTGGGTGTTATCGGAGTTCCATAATAATTTTCCTTGTCATTAATACTAATCGTTTCGTTCAGGTATTTCACAATCTGATATGGATCAGATATTGATAAAGTTTTAACTTCTTCAGGCAAATTTTCATTTATTGCAGAACGCCAGTCAGTTAAGATCTCATTAGCCACCCTCGGATTGAGGATATAATCAAGGTAAAATTTATACCCTGCTATACCTTTATATATATAGGTATTAAAGCGGCAACTCAAATGGTCAGAAAATATATAGCTTTTAGTGTCTCTCAGGTCTTTCTCTGCCACAGTCTCAAGCAAGTCGATTGCCCGATTTCTCAATGAATCATTTGTATTGGAAATAAATGAGACAATCTCACTGTAATTTCCCATGCTTTTTTTCAGAATCTGCCGAAGCCTTAGGGAGTCAATACTCAAATCGATTGCCAATGAGTCGATTTGTGTGTTTTTGATCCAGGTCTCTATATATTTCTCACGTATTAGGTTCTCAGCTTCAAATCTTTTAGAATTTGCACTTAAAAGTTCCGGGGATGGAGAAGAAAGCGGTTCTCTGAGAATTGGTATATCAAGATTGAGATCCAGGCTATATGTATCTGTTCCATCCCTGTATAGTTTCAGCTCCAGAGTATCGGTTTCGCTTACTGAAATCTTTTTGAAGTCAAAATAATTCCCATCTGAAGCCCACACAAGCAGATCCCCCAGTCCAGTTTCAAATTTGCTTATTCCCTGATTATCTGTGTTAACAGTAGCGAGTGAATAGTATTCAGCATAGTTATAGAGTTTATATTCAACTGAGGCATCAGCTGAAGGCTTGTTATTAATGTCGAGAACCCTGACTACAATTTGTTTGGTAAGAGCGTATTTTGCAAGGTTATTTACTTCGGAGAAGTGTTTGAATTTGTTAATTGTGTTTTCGTTCGCACCAGGGGCACCGAACGATTTGGTATGAACGAGCATTGCCCTGCGTGCAGGTTCAGTGAACCATCCTAAGTCCAGAACCGGCTCAGGCTCGCATGCTCCCATATAATACCAGTTTCCGGCATCCCATATTTCAACCCAGGCGTGATTATCATCTGTATGCGCCCATCTCGGAGTATATACCTGTCTTGCAGGAATACCTGCTGTTCTCAGGGCAGCAACAGTGAATGTGGATTCTTCTCCACACCGGCCTCTTGCCGACAGAATTGTACTCAGGGGAGCTGACGTACGTATATCAGAAGACTGATAATTTACCTTTTCGTGACACCAATGGTTTATTTCGAGAGCTGCCTCTTTCAGACTAAGTCCCTTTATGCGATCGTGAATTTCGTTATAGCAGACAATTCTGAATGAATCGAGATTTTCATTATTGACACGGCAAGGTAGAACATAGTGAAGAAAAATATTTTCGGGTATATCTTTACCCCATTCTGTTTCTTTTCTGGCTTGCAGTGCTTTATTTACGTTCGCAAGAAAAAAACCGCCATCATAATCGGCAAGATCATTAAGAGGCATAAATGCGTAAAGAAATTTTATTGCATCGGTCTGATCCTTTGTCAGATCATTTTTTAATACAGCGAAAAGACTCTCATTCCTGTTTGCAGCAAGTTCTTTTCTTTCATTGAAAATCTTATTGACATTCGAAAGGTATTCTTCATTGCTTATGAGGTTTTTATTTTCACAACCGCTTAAAATGACCAAAACGGATAAAGCAAGGAGTTTCAGGCTTGATTTCATTAGTTAAGAATAAAATCTAGATAGTGCCGCAGGAGTTTCTAACGATGAGTTCAGGTGAAATATTAACCTGACGTTTGAATTTTCCTTTTCCTGAGTTTTTAACTTCAGTCCAGATCATATTTGCAACCTTGATGGAAATGCCGGAGAGTGGTTTTCTCAGACATGTTACCGGAGGAAACATAAGATCGAATCCTATACCCTCCTCCATTGACACAATTGCTATATCCTGGGGTATTCTAACCTTTTTCCTTCTAAGGATTGACATAATGGGATAAACAAGACCTGCGTTCATTATTATCATAGCATCAGCACGGTATGGAGGACGAAGGAATTTTTCAAACTGTGAAAAATCGACATCATCACCTGAAACCGGGGTATCAAGTTCAATAATTACGGGTCTGTTTATAGATTGTTTCCCCTCCAGAGCATTTGCAACTTCGTTTACCGGGGTTTTGTCGGTTCTGTAAGTCTTTTTGTTTACTATAATTATTATGTTTTTATATCCCAGTTTATCTACATGATCTGCAACCAGCAATGAACCAGCGGCATTATCAGTCGATATAGTGTTAAGCCTTAGCGATTTGACTGTTTTTTCGAGAAGTACGAATGGATAGTCCGATGTTCTGAGTGAGCGTATTGTATTATCATCAGCGGCATCGCTTAGGAGAATGAGTCCGCTATAGAACTTTTTAAAAGCACCTATAAGGCGATCGTATCTCTGATCATCAGGGTCTTTGGTGATAATAGAAAATCCGACTCCAATACTTGAAAATGCTTTCTGAAGGTATGGTGTTATCTGAATTACAAACGGGTCGTTTAGGGAAGGGACAATCATTCCAAGTACACCGGGTTTCTCCTCAACAGGGGAAACTTCGTGTTTTTCACTGAGAGCAGAAAAATACCCCATTTGTTTTGCCAGAGCCAATACTTTTTCCTGTGTATCTTTTCTGATACCCTGCTCATCTGCCTTATTGTTTAATACAAGTGACACTAATGTCCCGGAAACGCCTAAACGAGCGGCTAAATCTTTATTTTTAAATTTTTTCCCCATTTCCCTTAATAGTTGGAAGAAATAAATTTAGTTTATTTTTTCACACAGCCGATAAAATTAATAATTTTTAACTTTTATATTAACCAGAAGGTTTATATAATAAAAATTAACCGCAAAGCTCACGAAGTAAAAGCAAAGTTCGCAAAGGCGTTCTGATCTTCAAGCATTCTTTGCGTCCTTCAGAATTAACCTCTGCGACCTTTGCGGTTAAAAGATTTATTTCCTGTACAAGATATCAGTTGAATTTAGATACTATTTTTTTGGAGGGTTAATACCTCTTTGTTTTGCTGCCGCCTCGAGCCGTGCCTGCCATTTTGATTTCTTTACAGGTTTCTTTTTATTTATCATATTTGCCAGGAAGTAATAGTATGTAAGACCTGAAGAGAAATTGTTTAGAATCAGCATGAACATTACAGGCATCATATACATCATCAGTTTCATACCCGGCTGGTCAGAACCAGGTGTTGAACCCTGCATTTTCATTGTGAGAAGAGTGGAGGCTGTCATCAGAAGTGTAAAAAGACTTACATGGCTTCCATACATGGGAATATTAAACGGAAGAGCAAGAATTGAGTCATAAGTTGAAAGGTCGGTTGCCCAAAGGAAGTGTTCCTGCCTGAGTTCAATCGACACAGGGAAGAAACGGAACATGGCAAAAAGGATAGGCATCTGAAGGAGCATTGGAAGGCATCCTCCCATTGGGTTTACTCCTGCCCTTTTATAAAGGTCCATTGTAGCCTGTTGTTTCTTCATAGCATCCTCTTTCTTTGGAAACTTTTTCCCAAGTTCGTCAACAAGAGGTTTCAGCACCTGCATTTTTGCCTGCGACTGGTAAGATTTAAAGGTTAGAGGGAAGAGAACAATCTTTATAATAATTGTAAGAATCAGTATTATTATTCCATAATTTCCAATATAGTTATCAAGCCAGTTGAAGATCGGGATTATGGCAAAACGGTTTATCCATCCGATTATGTTTTTTCCAAGGAACACAAGTTCCTCAAGATCAAGACCTTCTTTTTTAAGAGTAGTAATTGAATTAGGACCATAATATAGCTTCATTCTGATATCAGTCGACTCTCCCTGTTCAAAAGGAACGCCAACTTCTGAAGTAAAATATCTTATATATTTTGAAGTTTCGGGGATTTTAGTTGACGAGACCGAACCATTTATGAAAAAATCGTTTGAAATCAGAACCGTTGAAAAGAACTGATCCTGAAAAGCAACCCAGCTGAGTTTTGTTGTGATATCTGCTTTTTCAAGATCCTTACTCTGTCGCTGTTTTAAGTTAACAACATCATCCTGAAAATACTTATACCTTATATCTGCATAGTTCTCCTCATTAACCCTTCCCATCTCCTGCTGCGGAATATACATTTTCCAGTCAAGAGTAAGGCTATTCTGATTCGAAGCTATAATACCTTCCATCGACTTGAAAGTCACGTCAAAGTCAACCATATACTTTTCCGGTGCGAGAGTATATCGGTACTCAATGTACTTGTTATCAGCGGCATTAAGCCTGAGAACTATAGTCTGGGTTTGTGAAGTGGCATCAAATGATTTTTTCTCCCCTACAGGTGAGAAGTAAAGATTATTTGTCTGGACAGCCTTATTGTCAGTTGTAAAGAAATTAAAACCGAAAACTGTTGAATCACCCGAAAAAAGAATCAGTGGCAGAGAATCGTGTGTTCGGTAATCCTTAAGCCGCGCTGAATAAACTTTTCCACCCTTCAGAGAAATTTTAAGTTCAACTTTGCTGTTTTCGAGAGTCATGAATTCATTTTCTCCTGATGCAGAAGCTGCAAAAACTCCATACTGATTGTTATCAGCAGGTGTAGACGTTTGAGAAGGCACAACTGCATTGTTTTGCTGAGCAGGAAGAGAGTCAATCTTTAAGGACGAAGATGTTACTCCAAGTTTAACATTTATATCACTTACCCTGGCAAGTGCTTCAGGTTGATTCGGTTTGAATCTAAGAGCATTGATATATTCTGTCCGGGCATTTTCAAGGTCACCTTTGGCATAATATGAATCAGCGAGAACAACAGCATTCTCAAAACCTTTATTCATTCTGCTGTTATTATATATACTGAAACCAATAAAGATTACAAAAATCAGAATTATGCCAGTAATCGTATTTCTATCCATTCTTTCAGGTAAATTAAATTATGATTTTTGAAGTAAAAACTTATTCTGGTTGTGTCTAAGAATTATCCAATGCAGGCCTTAACGAAATTTACGAAAAGAGGATGCGGATTTATCACAGTACTGCTATATTCGGGATGGAACTGGACTCCAATAAACCACTTGTGATCAGGTATTTCAATTATCTCGACAAGATTTGATTCGGGATTAATACCAACAGGCAGCATTCCATTTGATTTAAAATCCTGTATATATTTATCATTGAATTCATATCTATGTCTGTGTCTTTCTGTGATTTCTGTCCTTCCATAGGCTTCAAAAGCCTTTGAGTCTTTAGTTATAATACACTTGTAGCCTCCGAGCCGCATTGTTCCCCCTTTGTCAATAATACTTTTCTGTTCTTCCATCAAGTCAATAACGGGGTACTTTGTTTTATGGTTAATCTCTGTTGAATGAGCACCTTCCATATGGAGTACATTTCGGGCAAATTCTATAACAGCACATTGCATTCCCAAACAAATTCCAAAGAATGGAATATTATTTTCCCTTGCATATTTAGCAGTCAGAATTTTGCCTTCTATTCCTCTTGATCCGAAACCGGGAGCCACGAGAACTCCATTAAGTCCGCTAAGCCTGTCAACAACATTGGATTCATTGATATCCTCTGAATGAATATATTCAATGTCTATATCACATTCATTGACAGCGCCGCTGTGGACAAAAGATTCAGCTATTGATTTATATGCATCGGGCAGTTCTACATATTTCCCTACTATCCCTATTTTTATTGAATTAACCGGATTCTTAAGCTTTGTAAGAAATTCCCTCCATTCTGTCAGAGGCGGTTCAGGGTCAACAGGGAGAGCCAGCTTTCTGAGTACCGTTTTATCGAGGCCTTGTTCAAGCATCTTGATTGGTACTTCATATATAGTTGATACGTCAACTGACTCAATAACAGCGTTCTCCTCAACGTTGCAAAATAAAGCCACCTTTCTTTTTAGTTCCTCATTAAGATGTCGTTCTGTTCTCAGCACCAGAATATCAGGCTGGATTCCGGTTTCAAGGAGCTCTTTAACCGAATGTTGTGTCGGTTTGGTTTTTGATTCGCCTGTAGATGATAAATAAGGTACTAGAGTAAGGTGTATGACAAGGCAGTTCTGATTTCCGAGTTCCCATTTTAACTGACGCACTGATTCAATATATGGGAGCGATTCTATATCACCTACTGTTCCGCCTATCTCTGTTATTACTATATCGAATTTATTGCCTGAGGTAACTAGTTTGATTCTTCTTTTTATTTCATCAGTTATATGAGGGATAACCTGTACTGTTTTTCCCAGATAATCACCTTTGCGTTCCTTATTTATAACTGACTGATAGATTCTTCCTGTTGTAACATTATTGGCCTGGCTGGTCGGAACATTGAGAAATCGTTCATAATGACCAAGATCGAGATCAGTTTCAGCACCATCGAGAGTTACATAACACTCACCATGTTCATAAGGATTGAGCGTTCCGGGATCTACATTAATATATGGATCAAGTTTCTGAATTGTAACAGAATAACCTCTGGCCTGCAATAGTTTAGCCAGAGAAGCTGAGATTATGCCTTTCCCCAGAGATGATGTTACTCCACCTGTTACGAATACGTATTTAACGTCAGTCAAAGCAGCAGTTTTAATTGTTAAACAACCTGATTATTATATTATTATTCATCAAGACCTGACTGGTCAATCATTTTGACCTTTTCCTCAAGAGTCTTGATCATCTTTTTCGCGCTATCAATTTTATCCTCTACCTCACGAATCATTGTATCTGCATTCTTGGATTTTGCGAAGAAACCAATATTATTTTCCCAGAGTACAATATCGCTTTCAAGTTGTTTGATTTTGGTAAAGAATTTATCACGTTCATTACGTACTTTTCTTGAGGCTGCTTTAGGATTTGATTTCAGATTGTCAAGTTTTGACTTGTACTTAAGGATACTCTTGTCGTCATCACCAATCTTCAGTTTATCAAACTCTTTATTTATCGCGTTTCTATATTTGTTTGTGATTTCATCCTTCATATTGAATGGAACAAATCCAATATCAGTCCATCTTCTCTGAATTTCTTTAAGCCTCTCAAATGCAGCATGAACATCGGAACCCGGTTCAAATTTCTCAAGCTCATCAATTACTGAGAGTTTCGCCTTTAGATTATCCTCGTATGAAGTATCCAGCTTTGAAAAGAACTCAGCTTTCCTGTTAAAAAAATGATCGCATGCCTTCCTGAATCTTTTCCAGCTTCTCTCCGACTGCTTTCTGGGAACAGGTCCAACATCTTTCCACTCTTTCTGCAGCTTAATAAGTGAATCAGATGTTGCCTTCCAGTCGGTACTCTCCTGAAGCGTTTCAGCCTGAACACAGAGATCATTTTTCAGCTGAAGATTATGCATTTGAATCTCCTTATTATCAGCATAGAAGCCTCTCTTCTTTTCGAAAAAAGCATCACAGGCATCTCTGAATCTCTGATAGACTTTATTATTTTGCTTTTTAGGAGCAAAGCCGATGGTACGCCACATCTTCTGAAGCTCAACGACTTTCTCAGCACGTTCATCAAACTCTTTGAAATTCTTCATTTCATAAAGATTGATAGTCTCCACTTCTTCACAAAGGGCTATTTTTGCTTCAAGGTTTTTGCGCTGATCATCTTTTTGTTTTTCAAAATATTCATGATGACGCTTATTTATCTGAGATGTGGCCTCTTTAAATCTCTCCCAAATTTCATTTTTTGATTCCAGAGGTACAGGTCCTATTTCGCGCCACTGATTATGATAATCCTGCAATAGTCTGAATGCGTTTACAGGATTTGGTTCGATAAGAAGTTCTTCCGCCTTTTCACATAACAGAACTTTTGTTTCCAGGTTTTTTTTGAGATCAAGGTCGCGTAACTCCTTATTTATTTTTATATAATCATAGAATATCTCTACATAATGATGGTAGTTTTCCCAGATATCCTTTAAGGAAGCCTGAGGAACAACACCAACAGAATGCCATTCATTCTGTAAGGCCCTGAAATCATGGAATGTTTTGTTTATTGATTCTTCCCTGTTAACAAGTTCCTTGATTTTTTCGATTATATCGTATTTCTTTTTAAGATTCTCCAGTTTCTCGGCTTCCTGAATCTTATTATAGTCTGTTTTCTTCTCTCTGTATTTTTCAAGAAGATGTTTTACTCTGGCGTCCTCAGGATCAATCCATACATGATACTCCTCTATTTTACCACCTGCCTCAAGATATTTGGCTTTTCGATCTTCAGATTCGAGTTTCAGTTTTTTGTAAAACAGCACCTTTATTCTCTCTACGTCATCCCTGATTTCGCCTGCTGTCCTGTTCTCAACAATCAGTGTCAGTGTTTCGACAAGTTCATGTTTTGTGTACCCCGAGTAGTCAACCTGGGGAAGTTCAATATCGTCGAAGTTATGCTCACTGAGAGTATCAACGTTTTTCTGCTCAGGAATGGCTTCAACTACTTCCTGTTCTTTAACATCTTCAATTTCAGCTACTTCGATCACTTCTTCTTCTAAAGGATCATCATGATCCTGTAAGTCAGACATTTGCGTATTTTCCGCTTGTATGGTTTCCTCAGTTTCGGCAGCAATTTTTTCAGCCCCGAATTGTTCTTCACGAACAGAGTCGTCCGGATTTTTCTTGGTCATAATCAATCCTTTTAGTTTTCAGCTCTTTATAAGAGTTTAATACCATGGCATACCATGGACTTTTCAGAGTACGAAAATATTGAAATATTTAATAAAACTCAAAGTTTTGCTATAAATAAATATGAGAATCAGACATTAAGATATTATAGACCCTAATCTTTCATTTCAGAGAAAAGATTTTTGTGGCAATAAAGTTAGCATTAATATGGAATTATTATATTTGTATATAAAGAAAGCTATATTGTTTATCTTAAATAAATAATCACTAATCATCATATATTCAGATGGATAATGTTGAAGTTATTGTATTGTCAGCAGTTTTTGCGGCTTTAGCCATAAGGTTATATCAGAAATATTTTAAAAAAGATCTGAACTCAAAGGGAACCAATCAGCAGAAACCAGGTGGTCATTTATTCTCATCTGGCAAGGTTGAGGATGAATATGAACCATACTCTAAAAAGTAAGTATCACTCATCTCCTGTTTCTCGATATCATATACCTGAATGGGTTTAATATCTTTTGCAGAAGATTTACATCATCGGTTATTATTTCAGCTGTTCCCTGCATTTTCTGATTAAAATCAAGTGAATATCCATACAACGTATTGAGGCCATCGGGTAAAAGTACCTCAATTACATAAGTATCACCGGCGGGAACCAACGATTTTGATTTGACAATACCTCTTATCATTCCAAATTCGAGATATGGATATCCGCTTAGCTTGATGTTTATTTTCTGTCCGTTTTTTACTTTTCCGCTTCGGTACATCCCAAGATAAATTCTACCAAGAAAATCCCCCGGCTCCAGGGGTATAATATTCATAACAGGATCATCAATTGTAACAGACTGATTTACATTCCAGTATTTAGTAAAAGAAACACTACCATTGACCGGAGAAATAAGCAGGTAACGATCTTCCCATACTTTTAACTGAGCTTTCAGGTTAAAAAATGATTCACGGAGATTTGTCACAAGTGTTTCCCTTTGTTCAATTCTCCTGATCCTGTAATCCTGAAGAAGCTGTTCTCTTTCAGACACCTCAATTATCCTTTCAGAATTCTGCAGCTTCACTTCCTGCAACTCAATCCTGATCTTTAAGAGCGATTGCCTTGAAGCCTCAATTGCACTTTGAGAAATCGCTTTCCCCGAAAACAGTATTGAGTCCCGACGGAATTTATTTATTTCAAGTTTCTGATTCTCAAAAAGTAACTTTTCCTTACCATTAAGGTTAGTTAAATAATTGTGTAATCCTGCAATTTCGGTTTTCAGGGCCTTTACCTTATTCCCATAAAAATCATTTATATCATAAGTACTCAGGCTCCTTACATTTTTAAGAAACAGTGAATAGTATTCCTGCAGCTCACCCAACTCTGAAAATTCAGGCAGGGTTTCAATTGACAGTGCTTCGGGTTTAGTCAAAGTATCAAGAACAGATCGTAAAATTTCAATTTCACTTACTGATGCCGTTGTCTCCATTACTGCCAGCAACTGGTCGCATTGTACTGTGTCTTTTTCACTTACAAGTAATCTCTCTATACGTCCGGTTATTTTTGATGAAATAGTTACCGGTGGATTCTGTGTAGTAATCTCTATTTCAGATGGAATTACATCAGGATATTTTATCAGCCATGAAAAAACAAAAAGTAAAACAAAGACAGCAAACATGACAAAGGTTCCCCACCTTATAATCTTCCCGGGAGGAGTTCCCATTATCTCTTTAACGGTATCAGAAAAAAATATGTCAGGTTTTCTTTCTTTCATAAAGGCAGTTAGTTACCTAGTTCCAGCTGATTCCTTATCAGTTCAAAATATGCACCTTTTTTGAGAAGGAGTGTCTCATGATTACCGGTTTCAATAATTCTTCCGCTGTCTATTACAATTATTTTATCGGCATTCCTTACTGTACTTAACCGATGCGCAACAATTACGACGGTTTTACCTTTAAAAAATCCGGCAAGATTTTCGACAATTACTTTTTCATTATTTGCATCCAGCGAGTTTGTGGCTTCATCAAAAAGGATAACGTCAGGATTTTTATATACGACCCTGGCTATCAGAATCCGTTGCTTCTGGCCTTCGCTTAATCCATGTCCATTATTACCGATTTTCGTATTGAAGCCAAGAGGCAAAGACTCAACCAGACCTTTTATATTGGCAATTTCAACAGCTCTCATAAGTTTATCATCATCAAATTCCTGTGAGCCGGGAGCAATATTTGCTGCTATTGTATCAGGAAAAATAAAGCCATCCTGCATTACTGCACCAACTTTTTCCCTCCACATTTTCAGGCTTATATTTGATAAACGCGAATCGCCTACCAGTATATCCCCTCTCACAGGCTGATAAAAGCCAAGGAGAATTTTCAAAAGAGTTGTTTTTCCGCTGCCACTGGTTCCAACAATTGCAGTCACCTTGCCAGCTTCGATATGAAGATCAGCATCTTTCAGAGCAAAGGCAGAACGTGGCCCCTCATACTGGAAAGACAGGTTATTAACATAGATATCCTTTCTGTCAGGAAGTTTGCTGATTTTATTTTCAGGATCAGGTTCTTCATTATCCATTTCATGAACCTCAGCAAGCCGCGACAGGCTCATTCTTGCATCCTGCGACATGCGGAAGAAACCTATTATCTGACTTACAGGGACATTCATCTGACCAATAATAAACTGGACAGCCAGCATCATTCCAAGAGTCATATTTCCTTTCAGAACTGCAGTGGCAGCAACAATTGTTATAAAGACATTTGTGACCTCATTAATAAAAGTTGCACCTGCTGACTGATATTGAATTATGCTCAGTCCTCTGACCTTAAGTTTGAAGAGCGATGCCTGAAGATTTTCCCAGTCCCAGCGCATACTAAGCTCACTCCTGGTAAGCTTTATTTCCTGCATCCCATTAATAATGTTTATTAGTTTTGTGCCTGATGCAGACATTTGTTTGAATCTGAGATTATCAAGATGGGCCCTTGATTTCATAAAAAGAGAAACCCATAAAATATAGAAGAAAGCACCGGTTAGAAATATTAAAAGGATTTTGAGACTGAAAATCGCAAGTACGATGCTGAATACTAATATATTAAAAAATGAAAACAGGATGGTGAGACTTGCAGATGTAAGAAATTCCTCAATTCTGTTATTGTCTTCCACGCGCTGAAAGATATCACCTGTAAGTTTTGTGTCGAAAAAGGCAACCGGGAGTGACATCAGTTTCTGCAGGAAGCCTGATACAACAGCCACATTTACTCTTGAGCCAATGTGCAAAAGAAGCCATCCGCGTATAAATTCAACCGACAATTTACCGAAAAGAAGTGCAAGCTGAGCAAAAAGTATAAGGTATATAAAGCCAAGGTCATTATTATTAAGCCCCACATCAATCACAGACTGGGTCAGAAAAGGGATAACCAGCTGAATGCAACTTCCGAGAAACAAGCCAATTAATAACTGGAAAAGGTACTTTTTATAAAACCTGAAATACTTAATCAGAAAGCGGAATCCGCCGGCTTTATCAGGCTCATTTATGTTTTCGTGGAGTGCAGGTGTAGGTTCAATTATAAGAACAAGGCCTGCAGGTTTATCTTCAACTATTGTGGCTCCCCACGATTTGATGAATTCCTGCACTGAATATTTAATAAGTCCGACAGCAGGGTCAGCAACCCATACCTTATCATTTTTAATTTTATAGACGACAATAAAATGCTTTTGCCGCCAGTGCACTATGCATGGCAACGGAACATTCTCAGTAAGAACATCAAACGGAATTTTTACACCCAGTGTTCTGAACCCAACTGAATCAGCGGCTTCAGAAAGTCCCAGAAAGGAAACACCCTCTTTTGTAATATAGCACCTCCGTCGAAGGGTATCAAGTGATATGTTTTTTTTGTAAAAGGCTGCAATCATCTTGAGACATGATGGTCCGCAATCCATTGCATCAGGCTGTCTTACAAAAGGGAATGACATTATTGTACAGGGAATTTAATAATTGCAAGTAAAGATATTTATAATTTGATATTGACAATCGGAGTTTGATATAAAACAGGTGCCTCCTGTTAATAAAATATTTTTTGGATTTGGAATTGTATATTTGCCATGGAAATTCTATAAAAAAGGGGTTGTTTAATAAGTTTTCAGATATCGATATTATCAACGGAGTTCGCAATCAGGATGTCAAAGTCCTGAATTGGCTCTACGAAAACTACCTTGGAACAATCAGATCCTACATATTTAACAACAGTGGTAACGAACAGGATGTGTCTGATGTTTTTCAGGACACTATAATAATACTCTATAAACTGATAAGCGAAAATAAGCTAAATCTGGATGGAGATCTTAAGGGATATTTTTTTGGTATTGCCAGAAAAACATGGAATGACCAGCTCAGGATAGCAGGCAGAACTACTGAATTGACTCAGGATTTTCCAGAGGAGACAGATTCGGATGAAATAATTGATCCTGTTATGGAAAGGGTAGTTTCACGAGCATTCTTAAAGCTAAAACCTGATCAGCAGGAGGTACTTAATCTATATTCAGATGGATTAACCTATGCGGAAATAGCAGTCAGAATGAAGCTTAAAAATGAAACATATGCACGCCGCAAAAAATATCTTTGCAAGGAAGCACTACTTGAAATAGTAAAAGAGGACCCTGAGTATCAGGAATACCTTCGTTTACGGAAGTAGATTATAAGCAGAAAAGCAATAAAGGTAGAGGCAAATACAGCAATAAGAAACATCTTTTTATTGTAAAAAAGGGATCCATTATCACCGTATATCACAAGTGTTGCCCAAAAATAAGGATGCGATCTAAGACTATCTGCACCTTTGAGATATTTATATCTGGCATTTTTCAGAGCTTCGCTTTTTGATTTCCCCTTAATAAGGTTACTGTAGAAATATTCTACAATTTCAGTACCTGATTTATCCTCAATTTCCCACAGCGACATTACAACGGAGTTACTGCCTGAATACATAAATCCCCGTGCCAGACTTAATATCCCCTCTCCTGATGATAGTAATCCATTTCCTGTATTGCATGAACTGAGAACAACCATTCTGGCTTTTAGGGGAATGCTGTACAATTCGTAAGTTTTAAGTAATCCATCTTCCACTGAATTATTATCCTTATTAAAAATTAGTGTTGAAAACATCGGATCCAAATCATTCAATAGAGTATGCATTGCAAGATGAATTATATCATAATTACCCGATTCGGCTTTAAAGTTTGATTCACTGGCATCTTCTTTCAGGTATAATTTTCCTTCTGATATTTCTGCTACATACCTAGCCTCATCTCTGGCATATGGAAGGTCGGGGAGATTGCCTTCAACGGACTGACGACTATTCATAACCTGCTTAATATCTATAGGTTCAGGGTATTCAGGAGCAAATGCAATCAGCTTTGAATCGAAATTAAACCTGTTCCTTACAGATTCGCTCATGAATGTGGCTGAATATGTGTATGAGATATCCAGATCATCCATAAGATAGGGCAGTTTTTTGTATGAAAAATCCTCATCTGTTTCCCCTGAAACAGGTAAAGCTTCAAATGGAATAAGTGATAGTAAATTATCGGGAGAAATGATAACGTAATCGGAAATAAGATAGGGTTTAATTGGATTAATGAGCTTATTATAAATGACATATCCTGTTTCAACATACTTCCGGAATGCTTCTCTGGCATTATCAGATGGCAGAGGCTGAGAAAACAATCTCCTGAAGCTCTTTAATGAAGTAAAGAATGATGAATCAACCGGCACTGCAATTAAGTTCTGATATTTACGGTTAACAACAAAAATATATAATAAAGTATCTGAGGAAACATAGTTAATATAATTTGCATTCCTGCCAACAATGTTCTCAATATCCTTAAGTTCAGCTACTTTTGTATTATATTTAACAGAATAATATTCAGGATATTCATTCTCGAAAAATAATATAAGTGAATCCCTTTTCCGGGTAGTATTAAGAAGTCTTTCTCTAAGATCATTAAGATATTCAGAATCGGGTTTTTCTGATCTTAGCTGTAGCGAAATATAATCATTATAGATACCAATATCTTTTCTTAGTCGTGATTCCAATTCGGAAACCTCAACAGGTATTTGAAACTGTGAAGCTTTTAATTCTCTTGTTGATGTCAATAATCCGGCAACCTTGCTCTTCTCTGAATATGTAAATGCTTTTTCAAGATATCTTATTTCATTGGTACGTGTATAGAGAAGATTAAAATCCCTTATGCAATTCAGATAAGCGTTTCTGTACCTGTCGCCCAGAATAATTCTGCTCTCCTCCTCATTTATGCCAATTCTTACTTTTTCAAGAACTTTTATTATTAACTCCGAAGTTGCAGCCTCCGCTTCAAGTAATAGGATGTCATTTTTTTTCGTGTATAAATCACATAAGATACTGTATTTCGCTGCCAGGACTCTTAGCGATTTTCTGTCATTTTTTACTTCACTGATATCAGGGTTTGAAAGTGGTGTTGCTTCTCCATTCATATCGACTGAGAAAAGAGCCATTTGAATAATCCCGAGTGCTTCTTCTGATCTTCCGGCTTTTGCAAGCGACTGTCCGTAACCAAGATATACAGAAGATCTTAATTGCAGATCAGTTGAATTTTTATCAAGATATTCGAGGCAGAGACCAAAGTATTCGATTGATTTCAGATAATCAATCTTATATTCTCTCAGATAGTTGGCATAATTAATTACAACTTCCATATGCCTGCGGGAACCCTCTCCGAATAATGCTTTTGATTGTGCCAGAGTTCTTCGCAAGAGCTCCTCCCCTCTTTTTTGTTTACCAGCATTTCCAATTATAATTGCGTAACTATTGATTATATTGAAACGATTTGAATAACCTTCAGACTCAGCAATTGCAATAGCTCTCACAATGCATTCATCAGCCTTCTGAGGCAAATTGAGATTAATGTAAAGACCAGACAGTGAATTCAGTAGATTGACATATTCACTGCTTTTTGTAAGTTTATTTTCAATTATAATAGATTCAGTCTTCTCAAGATAGAGTTTAGCATTTGAGAAATCTGACATTCGGAGATAACAAACCCCCAGATTATGATATATATATGTAAGGTTTAGTAATGCTACCCCAACAGGTTTATTTCCAATTAGCTCAATAGCCTCATTTGATAACGAAATAACTTCATCATACTTTTGAAGCTCAAGTTTTGCAATGGCAAGATATACATAACTCTCAATCAGGACATTATGCGTCCTGGAATTAACAAGTTTACCAATTTCAATTGATTTCTGAGCTGCCTCCTCGAGTTTATAAAAATCGCCAAGATTCGACAGTGCAAAACACATATTGTAATTTGCTTTACTGTAAAGGGTATCTGTTCTCTCCATACTCTCCATTCCGGCGATGGCATACCCCAGATATTCTACAGCTTTATAATTATTTTCTGCAAAGCTGTAATAAATCCCCAGGTAGTAATTAGCCTCATTATACAACTCATTCTTATATGTGTTGGTCTTTAGCAGGGTAATTATCTGTGGAACTAATATACTGGCTGAAGCAATATCATTATTGAGAAGAAATTTGCGAAAATCTCCGGTTAATGTTTGCAGCCCTGGATTTTGTTCCGTTGAACAATAAGCCGGTGAGGTCTGATTGCAAATGCTGCAAAAAAGAATAATTGTCAGATATGCAATAATTTTTTTGATCCGATTCATCGAAATGTACCCCGGTATAAGCTCTTCAATTTATAAATATCGTTATCAAAAAGAACATTACCAAATATATGATTAAAAAGTGCTTTTTTTCGCCTCTGTATATTATTGATATACAGCTAAATAAAAAATAGTTTAAAAATAGTTGGTTTTTTCGTGTCACAAAAAGTCATTTTTTGAGACGTAGCAATATAAGAGATTAACTTTTTAAAAAATTACCCTGAAAAAAAGTAACTATGAAAACGATGAATTTTAAACTAACAGAGATGAACTTAGACAATTTTATTCTTTCAGCTGAAGAAATGTTTGCTGTACGCGGTGGAGATGATGAGCCGATAGTTGTACCCTCAAAACCTCCGATAAAAATCTGAGAATAAATTTCAATTATATGTTATCCTGAATATAGGATACCGATTTTTTACATTGCTTGACTGATTATTCTTTTCCTGAATTATGATTATATTTTTAAACAGGCAAAGGAAAACGTAAGTAAGTTTGTATAGTTGCTGAAGAGTGCCAACAATTGTTTACATAGTGTTGGATATCAGCGAATATTTAACAGAATCCGGCTATTATCCGGATAGATAATATGCATCTAATTAATTAAGTTATGGAAACAATTGATTTTTCATCTTTCATTGAAAAGTATATTGCAGGCGAGATGAGTAATACCGAAAAGAGATGGTTCGAAAAGGAACTGGAAGGTAATGCAAAACTCCGGAATGAAGTTGAGCTCAGGAGAACAACTGATAAGATCCTTATGAACAGGGATATTATGTCGCTCAGGAGTAAACTCTCTGAGATAGAGAAAAGCAGGTCTGAACGAAGACGATTCACAATTTCCAAAGTACCGGCGTTTTACAGATATGCTGCGGTAGTTACAATGCTTCTGGTGATCGGAACACTAAGCTATCAGCCATGGGCAGACATGAGTAATGAGCAGATAATAACCAAATATTACAGATCCTACGAACCACCTGCAGCTCAGAGGTCGGTTGGTACCGAAACCAACATGCTGTTTACAAAGGCCCTTGAATTATACAACACTCAGAATTATGAACAGGCAGCCATCCTCTTCTCAAGGGTAATAGAGAACAACCCCAAGGATATGCAATCAATGCTTATGAATGGTGTTGCAAACTTTGAAAACAGCAAATATCCCGAGGCTAAAGCGTCATTTAATCAGGTTATTGATGATAATAATAACCTTTTTATCGATCAGGCTGAATGGTATCTGGCATTGTGCTACATTAAAACAGGGGAAACTGAAAAAGCCAGGGCTCAGTTAATCACAATCAAAAAAGGAGAAGGAATATACATGAAGAATGCCAGAAAGATTCTGCGGAAGTTAAAATAATCTCAATAACAACTTTTTATGTTCGAAACATCACATAATGACAGCTTCCATGTTGAGATTTCAGGCATGAGTGCAAAAAAAACGGAGTTGAATATGAATTCAGAAAGGATTAATATTTCAAATTGTCCAACAGTTCTTACCGGTATGTCTCACGAAATGAGAACACATATGAACGCTATTGTGGCATTTTCATTTCTTATGAAAGACGGCAATTGCAGCAATTTGGAGAGAGAAGAATACAGTAACCTGATATTCAGTTCGTGTGATCAGTTGCTGGGATTATTTGATACATATTTCGATTCCGCAGTAATAGATAATGGAAATTCAAAATCTGATTCTCAAAGTTATAAACTTGACAGTCTTCTGGATGAACTGATTCCGGAATTCAGGGAAATAGTAAATAAGGAAACCAAATCAGGACTTGAGCTTATTACAGATATACAATTCAATAATTCAAAAGATGTATTTATAGACAAAGACAGGGTTTTCAGGGTAATCCGAAGTCTTTTTAATAATTCAATCAAAAACACAAATTCAGGGTATATAAGAATCGGTTACAATTTAAAAGAAGAGCTACTTACTTTTTATGTTCTAGATTCAGGCCAGGGTTATTCCAAATGCAAAGAATTTCTTCATTCTGAAGATCTAAACACATCGCTAGCAAAGTTTTCTGACACCTACGCAGCGATGAATATAACTCTGGCCAAGAAGATTATTCAATTGTTAGGAGGAAATATCTGGATAGAGAATAACGGTCTGACAGGCACCGGACTTTATTTTTCCATCCCTGTTAAATTGTCAATGACTTCCGACGCAATAAAAAAGAAATATATAAATACCACAATGACTATCTGAGAAGGTTTTTTTACGAACTTTGTGATCAAAGTCAGCATGCAACCCGCATGAGTAAAGATGGCTGCCTTTCAATGGCAGCCATTTTTCTATTTTTTATCAATTACTTTTGCTTCTGTTCGTCTGTTTAGTTTCCTTCCTTCCTCGGTTACATTATCACCGATTGGAGAAGAATTGCCATATCCTACCGATTTAAGTCTGTCCTGAGAAACTCCTTTATCGACAAGATACTTTACAACTGAAATGGCTCTTTTCTCTGACAATTGTTTATTATACTCTGCGGTACCTGTAGAATCGGTATATCCGCCAATTTCAAGGATAAGTCCTTTATTTTCAGTGAGTAATCTTATGAGATTATTAAGCTCAGACAGCGATTCTTTTTTCAATTGCCATGAATCAATCTCATAAAAAATATTAGAAAGCAGCATCTTCTCTCCCACTTTAACAGGACTAAGGCTGATTTTTTTAATGAAAGGTTTCATTACGCTGTGATCACCTTCAAACATAAAATTTTCAGAATAAAAGAGATAACCTGATTTACTGACGTTTATCCCATAATTATAACCTGAAGGCAGACAAACAAGAAAGTTTCCAATTTCATCAGTAGAATTCTTTACATTTATTTCTCCGGAGGACAGATTTACGAGTTCATAATCTGCTTTGAGTAGTTTACCTGTCTCCCTGTCATAAACTTTCCCCTTAAGATAGGCCACAGGCTCAGGTCTGATTGATTCATAAAGGTTAAAACTAAAAATATCCTTCCCGTTTTTCTGATCCCTGACAGAAGAAAAATATGCCATTTGCCCGGATGACTCTATTACAAGCCCCATATCATCGCTTAATGTGTTTATTGGATACCCGAGGTTTTGAGGTTCACTCCATGTTGAATCAGTTATCATTCTTGATATATAAATGTCGAAGCCTCCGATACCTACTCTGCCATCGGAAGAAAAATAAAGAGTTTTTCCATCAAAATGGATAAAAGGCGACATTTCATCCCCGTTTGTATTAATGCTGCTTCCGGCATTTTTAGGTACCGACCATTTATTATTATTGCTCAGAACAGAGAACCAAATATCTTTTCCCCCAAAACCACCCGGCCTGCTGCTTGAAAAAAACAGTTTCCTGCCATCAGAGCTTATTGAAGGCTGTGATTCCCAATATGTAGAATTTACCGGAGGTCCAAGATTTGAAGGTTCTGCCCATCTCCCATCAGCCACTGATGAGAAATAAATATCACAACTTCCGACACCCCCGTTCCTGTCACACGCTGTAAAAAACATTGAAATTCCGTTTGAAGCCAGAGTCTGGGCACCCTCATTTTGTCGCGAATTCAGAGGCCAGCCTGCATATTCGGCCTTCTGCCACCGGTCATCAGTGTAGGAACTTATGTAAAAATCTTCCTGAAAAAGCCCATATGATGTATTTTCTCCCGATTGGGTAAGCTGCTTCGTAAACATAAGGGTTTGTCCGTCTGCAGTTATGGATGGCCAGTATTCATCATTTGCCGTATTTATTTCCGGACCAAGGCTGACTGGATTAAAAGGAACCGGATTCTTAACAGCATTAATTGAAAATTCACAGTTTTTCAACATTTTCGCAGCAAGTGTTCTGTTTTTTTCCTGCATTCCGGGTTGCGAGAGATATACATTAAAGTGTATTATTGCTCTTGAGAAATCAGATGACATCATTTCGGCTTTGGCGAGACTAAAATATACAGGCTTAAAGAACAATGAATCAATGCTTACAGCGCGCTGATAGGCGGCGGCAGATTCGGCATACTTCTTTTGCTTCAGCATTAATTCTCCAAGCATAAGATAGGCCTCAAAAAAATTGTTATCGGTTGCAATAGCATCCCTGAAACATCTTTCAGCTCTTGGGAAATCAAGAAAATCATATGCAGAGACTCCATCATTATAGTACTTAAGAGCCTTATTTGATGAAGTATGTGTCCCCTGGGAATAAGTTGCCTGATTGACAAACAGGGAAAACGTTGTTATTAATATGACTATAAGTTTCTCCATAACTTTATTATGGGATATGCATATATTTATGAACCTGAAGAGAAACTCTCCACTCAGGATTTTTCTTTACATACTCAACAATTTCTGGAATAATTATTTCGAAGCGGCTCCATTCAGGCTGCAGATATAATCGGCAGGTTTTGTTTACCAGCGTTTTATACTTTTCAGCCCACTCAAAATCATTTTTATCCTGTATTATTACCTTAAGCTCATCAGCGATTTTATAAATCTCATTTACTGGTGGTGAGTTTTTTTTTGGAGAAAGACAAATCCAATCCCAGTTACCACTCAAAGGATATGCTCCCGATGTTTCAATGAATGTGTTTATTTTCTTGTTTTTCAGACCTTCACAGAGATAATCAAGATTCCACATAAGCGGTTCACCTCCTGTTATTACTGCTGAGTCAGTGCCGGAATCTATTATGTTCCTAATAATTACGTCACAACTCACTACCGGATGAATATCCGGATTCCATGAAAACCTGGAGTCACACCAACTGCATCCTACATCACAACCACCCAATCTAAGGAAATATGCAGCTTTGCCTGTATGAAATCCCTCCCCCTGCAAAGTATAGAATTCCTCAACAACAGGCAGAAATTTGCCATCTTCAGATTTATCAATCAGTTCATCCATTTTATATTCGATGCATTATATTATCAACTGATTAAACGGCAAATTGTTTCTTTTAATATTAATTTCTTTTTAAGTCGCCAAATAATAAGGAATATTCTTTCTCAGAGGCAATTTTTACCCAATTTTCAGGAGTTATTTTCCAGTTATTAAATGTTTCTGGCGTCACTGTTTTTTTCGTTTCAATTGATTTCAGTATATAATATCTCAGATCCCTGTCAGTTGATGTTAAAATTCTGGATCTAAGCTCATTTCTGTCTATCCCCGCTCCTTCTGTGAAATGACCGCCTCCTCCGTTTCCGCGATATGAATTGACAGCTACCTTATACATTGCAGTATTATCAAAAACTTTGCCATTTGTAAATCCTGATATAACTATTCTGGATCCTTCAGGTTTAGTAAGGTTAACTACATAATCTATGCCATTTGCTGAATCAAAATTATAAGGTTGATTTCTTAACCATACCTTACCATCGGTGACAACCGGCAAGCCATCCTTTCCGGTTCTGAGTTTAAGCATAGGATCACCCGGTCTGCTCATGGTACTGAACCATTCTGAATATGAATACTCAAGGTATTTAAGTATTTCAGCACCAGACATATTCATTGTATAGAGCATGTTTTCAAATCTGTATAATTTAAACATATCACCCACAGTGATGGGACCTTCTTTTATGCTTACATCAAATGACAGAGGTGCCGCGAATGAGATGTCTGCACCGGTAATATCCATTTGAATTGAATGAATCATATCGGTAAACGCAGAGGGTCCGAAATAAGAATCGCGCGATGAAATTGTAGCTGTAGAGGTTCCAATTACCCTGTTTACATATCCGTCTATCGTCTGATGCTGTGTCATGAATTTTGAAATAAACTCAGGATCAGGCTCAAAATCAGAAACATTTATAATCTCACCGGTAATTAATTTCTGTCTCTTTCCGTTTACTTTCTTTGATGAGATTTTAATTTCAGCCTGTGCTATTTTTTCAGCACGGCTGCCACCATTAAGAATAAGAACCGTATCACCTTCTGAATTGACAAACTTTTCATTTGCAACTCGATGATCGTGACCGGTAAATATTATATCGAATCCGGGAACATTAAATGCAACTGAGGCAGCACCATTTTCATACATTGGGTCTGAATTTGGTTTTTCACCTTCCCTTGGCTTATCCCAACCTGTATGGAAGAGGCCAACCACCAGATCAGGTTTTTCATTCAGAATTACAGGCATCCAGAGTTTTGCTGTTTCAAGCATATCCCTGAATTCCATACCGGAATAAAGTTCTTCGGGCAGCCAGGTTGGAATAGCAGGTGTTACAAGACCTAAAACTGCAATTCGCACCCCTTCTTTTTCAATAATAGCATAAGGCTTGAAGTAGGGCTCACCTGTTTTTGTGTCAACAGCATTTGCAGCAAGAAGGGGGAAGTTGTACTCATTAACCAGCCTGTCATAGACTGCGTGTCCTGCTTCCACATCGTGGTTTCCCACAGTACAGGCATCATATCCCATAAAATTCATCGCTTCTGCCTGAAAATGAGATGTTACGGTATCAATGAAATTGTAATAATATACCTCAGGCTGTCCCTGCAGATTATCACCATTATCAAGAAGAACTGTTATTCCTGCTTCGCTTCTTGACTTTTTAACATATGATGAAACGGATGCAAGTGAAGCATTAAGTTTCTCTTTTTCAATATAATCATACGGAAGTAATGCTCCATGCAAATCAGTTGTTTCAAGAATTCTGATTTTTTTTACTCCTGAATCGGAGCACGAAACAAAAACTAAAGCCAAACATATGCTCAGCAGCAAACTAAAAACTTTCCCGGATCTCATCATATTCAGTTTATTAATTAACCAACTGATAACCATCTATTTTACCTTTCTCAAGCTGAGAGATGCCGTTCTTCATCCAATAAGGCATAGGTGCATCCTTCAGATAATGATCGAAGAACTGCATTTTTCTGATTGAAATGTCCTTTCTGGCCGGACGCTTAACCAGATTATGGTCTTCGTCATTATAGGATAAAAGCCATGCCGGTTTATCAAGCCTTCTGAGTGCTGTTATAAACTCGATGCTCTGGTACCATGGAACAGCGCCATCAGCGTCATTATGCATAAGCAGCAAAGGTGTATTGATTTTAGGGACAAAGAATATAGGTGAATTCTCAATAAACTGAACAGGTTTATCCCAAAGGGTTCCGCCAATTCTGCTCTGAGTGTGTTCATACTGGAACATTCTTGACATACCTGTTCCCCACCTGATTCCTCCATAAGCACTTGTCATGTTTACAACAGCAGCACCTGCATAGGCACATTTAAACAGGTCTGTCTGGGTAACAAGCCAGGCAATCTGGTAACCGCCCCAGCTTTGTCCGTCCAGTGCCAGTCTCTCGCTATCGATAAAACTGAATCTGTCAAGCAAAGAATAAGTGCCACTAACCACTGCATTATAACAACTCTGTCCGGGGTAGCCTATTTTATAAGGTATATCCGGAACAAATACGAGATATCCGTTACTAACTGCAAAAGTTCTGTTTATTATCGAAGCACTTGGTGCAGGAGGCATATAGTTATAAAGACCATCTGAACTTCTTTCATAAAAGTAAACTATCATAGGATACTTCTTTGACGGGTCAAAATTCTCAGGTTTGTAGAGAATTCCCTGAAGCTTCTGCCGGTCAAATGACATCCATTCAACAAGTTCGGAAGTACCCCAGTTATAAGAGGATTGCTGAGGATTCGTAACCGATATTTTTTTGACATTTCCAAAATTCAAATTGCTAATGTGCAATTCAGGGGAACTTGTATAGGTTCCTTTCTGCCAGATGATAAGATCAGCTTTCTCAGCCTTTGATATTCCACCCGGGAATGATGCCTTATCCGTAACTATTTTAACCGGATCAGCTGCTTTGCCTTGTTTTAATGAATAAAAACCAGCCTCTTTTGTGGTTTCGTTAAATGCCGACAGCAGAAGAACATCCTTCTTATTTATAAAATCGGCCTCCTGGTCAAGTTTTATATATCTGATTACAAGGCCGTTTTTTCTACCAAAACCATTTGTTAAATTAACAGGGGCTTCAACTCCGTTCAGATCAACTGACCAGATATCATAACGGTCATAAACGAGAAGATGTTTTTCATCGTCAGGATAACCTGCTATACCATAAGGAGATGGATCGTCTGGAAGATCATTAAGCTCATTACAAAGTGACAGTTTTATAAGGGATGTAATATTCTTTTTTGCTCCACCTTCAACAGGCATAGAAATCCATCCCAGTTCAACATTATCCCAATAAACCAAATATTTACCTGATGGAGAAAGACTAACCCTTGATGCGCAATTTTCAAGAATCATTGATTTTTTTCCAGTAGTTACATTGATAAGATAATAGTCAGAATTGGATCCTCCGTCCCATGATGAGGATTTTACATATTTAATGTCAGATGACCCCAGTGCCAGCGATCCGTTGCCTTTCTGAATTGTACGCACAGAAGGAATCATTGTATCGGCGAGCTGGAACATCTTACCAGTATTTATGTGATATACTGACATCCATGTGCGTTTTTTCTCCTGATCGAGATTTTTTTTCTGCATAGGCTGCAAGATGTCGTCATCCCACGACCAGATATCAAGTTTGTATTTTTCATCCTCAAGAAGTGTGTCTTCAGCTTCTTTTACAGGTTTCTTTGCTGTACCGAAATACACGCGTGTGCCATCATCGGAATATGTAATACTTCCATTCTCGCTCACCGACCAGCCTGCCGGCATACCCTGTGTAGCCATGTCAGCTACTTTTGAGGCCTGTCCAAAATTAGTTGAAAGCCACAGACTGTACACTTTAACTTTTGATGTATCAGCCGAATAGATAAATGACACTGCGTTACCCAGGCGATCATTTGTTAATTTTTTAACACTCCCTTTAGCTTCAAATATTATTTTTGACATCTCCTTATCTGTATCAAAAACATTAACCCTGAAGTTTTCGATTTTTGTAGTATCAGGAATATTCTGAAGGTAGCTTATTGATTTTCCATCTTTTGAAACGGCATATTCAGTAACGTCGGCATATCTGTACTCCTTTTTTGTAACAGGATTATAAACCACCAGTTCAGTGCCTTTTGCCTCTGCAACCTTTGCTTTCTTAACCGGGGGAGCAGCAACTTTTGCCGTATCACCGGGAGCCTTTTTTTCACGGGCATCAACAGTTTTCTTTTCAAGAAGGTAGGCCATCCATAATGAATTTTTCTCTGCAACAGCAAATGATTTCACTCTTGGGAACTTAACAGTTTCATTGCCTGATAAAAGAAGGATCTCAAGGCTGTTCTTAGGCAATTTATCGTCTTTTAGTTTTTTCTTTTTTGCCTGCCTTGTTTCATCATACGTCGGTATTACCTGATATGCGAGAAATTTATTATCAGCTGAAAATAACGCCCTGCTGCCTCTGGCAACAGAATCTTTTTTTCCTGATGCTACATTGTATATATATAACCAGCCGTCACCCTGCTGGGGATTTATTGTATATGTCACCCATTTGCCGTCAGTAGCTACCTGAGATGCACCAAGACTTTTCCATCCATCATAACTATTATTATCCAATGGAGGTTTTTGAGCTGATAATGAAACATTAATCAACAGGAATGTGAGCAGAAGCAGAGATATTCTTTTCATAATTCAAATTATATTAATAATTTTCAAACATAGGAAAGATTAATGATTTTCGGATAATATCGGGTATGTTATAGATCATTTATAACTGATAATTATATATTTGTTTTTTAAATTTTGTGTATGGTAATTACAGGTTTGGAATCAATTCTGAGGAAATTTCCCCCGTCATTGAATGGTAAGAGAATCGGAATTTTATGCCATGCTCCGAGTATAGCAAGAGATTTTACTCATATTACTGAGCTTTTTTTTAAAAGGAACGATTGCAGACTAGCTGCGATATTTGGTCCTCAGCACGGACTTTACGGCCAGACACAGGATAATATGATAGAATGGAACAGCCAGATGCATCCGGTCTGGAAGATCCCGTTGTATAGTCTTTATGGAGAGCATCGCAAGCCAACAAAGGAAATGCTCGAAAAAATTGATGTTTTATTGATTGATCTTCAGGATGTTGGAGCACGATTATACACCTATATCTGGACTGTCAAGCTATGCATGGAAGCCTGCTCAGAGGCCGGAATACCTGTCTGGATTCTGGACAGGCCAAATCCGATAGGGAAAATAGGATTTGACGGACCAGTGTTGAAAAAGGACTTTTATACTTTCGTCGGCGGGGCTTCAATTCCTTTATGTCACAGGATGACAATAGCGGAGATGGCAATCTGGATAAAAGAGAAGCACATTCCGAAGTGCAACCTGAATGTTGTAAGAATGGAAAACTGGAGAAGATCATCATTATACAGTGAAACCGGTCTGCCATGGGTGCTGCCCTCTCCCAATATGCCTACACTTCAGTCTGCGATTGTTTATCCGGGCACAGTACTTATAGAGGCTCTTAACCTTTCTGAAGCCAGAGGTACAACAATTCCATTTGAATTATTTGGTGCCCCATTTATTGATTCCGTAGAACTTAAAAGGAATCTTGACGATCGCAAAATACCGGGATGTGCTTTCAGAATTCATGATTTCATTCCTACTTTTCATAAGTTCAGCGGAAAATTATGTAAAGGCATTCAGATACATGTGACTGACGTAAAAATATTCAGACCTGTTTGCACTGCACTTGAAATATTTGCTGCAATTATTGAAACATCTGAAAATGATGCCCTTAAATTCAATCCACCACCTTACGAGTACGAGTATAATTTAATGCCTTTTGATATTCTTGCAGGAGATGCGGGAATGAGAGAAACTCTTCTTAACAGGGGAAATCTGAAATCAGAAACAGAGAGATGGGATAATGAAATTTTGATTTTCAGCGAAGAGTTCAGTCAGGTTTCATGCTATGAAGAATGAAAAAATCTAAATGACTATCGGTAATAATAAATAATTGAATAATTTCTTTTGTGGTTATTACCCCCTTCCCAACCTTCCCCCAGGGGGGAAGGAGTATACCGGCCAACTTTTCCCCTGGGGGAAACGGGAAAGGGGGTTACTTAAAACAAAATCTAAATCGGTTTATAAACTTTTTCCCTTCAGTTTTGCAATAATCTTCTCAATTAAGTTTTGATGAATTATTGGTTTAATAATATAGTCATCGAAACCTGATGAAAGTATTTTTTCTCTGTCACCAAGCAGTCCATAAGCAGTCTGAGCAATTACAATAATGTTATGGTTAATTTCCTTTATTTTTGCTGCTGAAGCATATCCATCCATAATCGGAAGTTGTATGTCCATAAGCACCAATTCTATATCAGGATTTTCCTTAATAATATTTACAGCAGTCATTCCGTCTTCAGCATTATAGATTATAATACCATATTTTACAAGAATCCGGTTGAGAAATAACCTGCTTGCAAAGTCGTCTTCAACAATAAGAATTTTCTTTCCTTTCAGATATTCATTTTCCATCAGAAGAATATTTATTCAAAAAGTCCGTCATCTCTGAGAAGCAGTAAAATTGCAGAATGTGGAACTACAATAAATTTCTCTCTATTGAATTCAATTTCTATCGCACTGTTCTGAAGATAAACCGCCTGATCACCTTCTTTAGGCTGCAATGGAACATATTTGGGTTCATCTGATCTGTTTTTCCATGGTTCATCAGAATCATTTACTGATGGAATAGGATAACCGGGACCAACCTTTACAACAAAACCTATAAGCACCTTTTCATTTTCGTTCACCCCGGGAGGTAATAAAAGGCCGCTCTTAGTCTTTGACTGGGGCACCTTTGGTTTAATAAGAACACGATCACCGATTAAAATCAGTTTATGAAGATCCTTTTCGTCTAATAATACACTCATTTCTGCAGATCAATTACGACAAAAGTATTATTTTTTCCAATATACAGTAAACTGAATGAGAGATTTAATTAATATTGTGAACAGACAGCAACTTGAATTCTGTCATGTTGAATAATGGAATCCGACATTTACTACACAATTAAAAATTCTTCACAAGGTATCTATAAGGAAAAGGGAAGCAGGTTTCTGGCTTTTGCATTTCCAATAAAAAGCTCTGATGAAGTCAAGCCAATAATTGAAAGGATCAGAAAGGAGCACCACGAAGCACGCCATCATTGCTATGCGTATATGACAGGCAAAGAGCGGCTGAACTACAGATCGAATGATGACGGAGAGCCGTCGGGGACAGCAGGCAGACCGATTCTGGGACAGATAAATTCGGCCGGATTGACTGATTTACTTATAGTTGTAAGCAGATATTTCGGAGGGACACTATTGGGAGTAAGCGGTCTCATAAATGCATACAGGTCAGCAGCTGCAGATGCTATTTCAAATTCAGAAATTATTGAATGTACCTTAAAGGAATATTATGAAATAGTCTATCCATATATTTCAATGAATGACGTTATGAGAATCCTGAAGGAAGAAGGTGTTGAACAATCAGATCAGGCTTTTGACCTGGAATGTAAGGTATGTATCAATTTCAGAGTATCTTCAAAAGAAAGAATATTAAAAAGGATTGAGAGAGTGGATGGACTAAGCTTCAGATATTTAGATACTCATTAAAACAGTATTAGACAGGACAAAAAGAAATTTCAGCTAATTATCAACATTCTCTGAAATGAGCAAATTCTTGATTAATTTTGAAGAGTATCATTAAAGAGAAATTAATTTTCCAGACCAATGAAAAACAGAAGTTTAGTATCAATTGATGATTTTTCAACAGAAGAGATCCTCAGGATACTCGATCTGACAGTTGAATTTGAAAAGCAACCAATACGAAAACTACTTGAGGGAAAGGTAATTGCCACCCTCTTTTTTGAACCATCCACACGTACCAGATTAAGCTTTGAAAGTGCTATAAGCAGGCTTGGAGGTAAGATAATCGGTTTCTCGGATGCATCAAATTCGAGTGTTTCAAAAGGCGAAACGCTTAATGATACAATAAGAACAGTGAATAATTATTGTGATCTTATAGTAATGCGTCATCCGATTGAGGGAAGTGCAAGATTCGCCAGCGAGATTGCTACTGTGCCTGTAATAAATGCAGGTGATGGCGCGAATCAGCATCCTTCTCAGACCCTGCTTGATTTGTATTCCATACGTAAAACGCAGGGAAAACTCGACAACCTCAATATCTTCATGGTAGGCGATTTAAAGTACGGACGAACAGTTCATTCGCTTGTTATGGCGATGTCGAGATGGAATGCAACTTTCAATTTTATCTCGCCCGAAGAACTAAGGATGCCTGACGAGTTTAAGCTCTATCTCGATAATCTCGGGCTTAAGTATTATGAACATACTGACTTCACTGATATTATATCAAAAGCAGACATTATATATATGACTCGTGTTCAGAAGGAAAGATTCTCTGATCCTATAGAGTACGAAAAGGTTAAAAATGTTTATGTTCTGCGCAATTCCATGCTTAAAAATACAAAGCCGAATATGAAAATACTCCACCCTCTTCCGAGGGTAAATGAGATTCATCAGGATGTCGATAAAAATCCTCAGGCCTACTATTTTGAGCAGGCTCTAAACGGAGTATATACGCGTCAGGCAATTTTGTGTTCATTATTGGGAATAAATTAAAACAAGCAGCTATGAAGGAACCAAAACAAATGAGCGTTAGCGCCATACAGAACGGAACCGTAATCGACCACGTTCCTGCAAGTAATCTGTTTAAGGTTATTCAGATTCTTGGACTAGACAGGATAGAAAATCAGATTACATTCGGAACAAATCTGGAAAGCAAAAAACTTGGAAGGAAAGCAATTATAAAGATCTCGGGACTCTACTTTGAAAATGAGGATATAAACAGGATAGCTCTTGTTGCACCTGATGCCAAATTGAATATTATAAAGGACTATGAGGTTATTGAGAAGAAGGTGGTAGAGGTTCCGGATAATATTATTGGAATAGCTAAATGCATGAATCCCAAATGCATAACCAATTTTGAATCTGTTACAACGCGATTTAAAGTTGTTTCAAAGAAGAATGTATTGCTGAGATGCCATTACTGTGAGAAGATTACCAATCAGGAGAATTTGCATATTATTTGATTCACAAATATACGTTTAACCTCTTTTAACCACGGAGTTACACGGAGTAACACTGAGTTAGGCACGGAGTAAAGAAAAAGATAATTTCATTTTTCGATTTAGTATAATTGAGATAACTGCCGTAGAATAAAAGCAGTGTTACTCCGTGTGTACTCCGTGTAACTCTGTGGTTAGTTTCTTATCTCAACCGATCATAAGATTTCACGAGATCATCATCTTTTTTGATTCCCCGATAGGCCAGAACTACCAGGATCAATTGTATAACCGGCACAGCCATTGCAATTCCGGGAACTATCTCAGCATTGTATCTGCTTGTAAATATGTATGAATAAACCACTAGTGCTATAATAAAAGCTGATATAAAACCGAGTATTGTTTTGCTGAGAATAAGCTGTACCCTCCTGTTTTTATAAAGGAAAATTGTTAAAAATGAAACTACCGGAATAATAATCATCAGTAAGGTAACCGGTAATGTTTTAATTAAAGTTTCAGATACTCCTGATATTCCGGATATTGTGAAATTAATAACAGAGTCTGATTCATCTGAAAAAGCAATAAATCCATTCTTCAGGAATAAAAATGACAGCAGTGTTGTCAGTAGCAGGTATACTGATTGTAATCTTTGAATCATTTCAATAATATTATAATCCGGATCAAAAATAGTTTCTTTTAATAAATATTAAATATTAAGGAAGTTAATTTAATATGAGGACAATTAATTTTACAAATAAACGAGATTTCTTTTAACATATTTTAATGGTTATGAAGATAATAAGCAGGTTCAATTTGCCTATTTTTGTCAACTCAATTATTGCTTTTAGTTTCGAATAATGATTTTTAAACATTTACTGTTTTTTACTGTTTATAGTTGGTTATTGGTAAATTCACTCAGATAAATAATATGAACAAGAGATTTAAACTAGTGCTTACAATTTTGATAATTGTGTTTATTGCGGGAATGATAGCATGGCCAAAAGTAAAGCCCTTGCTGGCAGGAAAACCTAAAGGTCCGGGACAAGGACCAATGATGGCACAGGGAGGCAGGCAGGCATTGAATGTAAGTGGATTTCTGATTAAGTCAACAAAACTTAGTGAAAACAGGAGAAGTACAGGATTATTACGACCAGATGAAGAGGTGGATCTTTCGTTTGAAATCAATGATAAACCCCTTCAGGCCCAGCTTGAAAAACTTCTGGCTCAACAGAAACTCTCTGAGGCAAAAGAATTCAGGCAGCGCAGTTTGCTCGACAGAGACGCAATTAGCAAGGAGAGTTATGATCAGATAGTTACAGAACTGCAAACTATCCAGGCAGATATAAATCTTGTTAAGGCAAGGATCTCAGAAACTGAGTTGCGGGCACCCTTCGATGGGGAAATTGGATTAAGATATCTTAGCGA
>JFJP01027458.1_pt1 | contig 41371 bp, 50 predicted proteins | sample 431651 | NCBI WGS metagenome assembly JFJP01 (sample SAMN02602958, study PRJNA72255) | Microbial mat metagenome, whole genome shotgun sequencing project. | biome: fresh water; feature: sink hole; material: water; isolation source: purple microbial (photo- and chemosynthetic) mats found in...
TTGATGGTTCAGTTACAGGCCATAACATCCCGCACGAATTCCCTTTGAACTCCACTATTTCTCTTCCCGAGAAAATAGCTCAAAAAAAAACCATCAAGCCTCTTGTTTCCAAGCCCAGAATACTCATAAAACCAACTCAAAGCAATAAAAAAGTCATTCAGCCATCAGAAACTTCAAAGCCTGAAAATTTCTTTGAATATTATTCTGATTATTTCAATGAATGGTCCAGTGATAATAGTCTTGATTCCGGCTTTTCTTATTTAGGAGTTCTTTCAGAATTATTGACAAGTTCAAGCGCTGAATCACCAAAGAAAAAGCCTATTAAAAAGCCAATAAAGTCAGAAACAAGTGTTATTATTGGGAGAAAACAGTTGGAACTTGAGAAAATGTTGCAAAAAAAGGAGAGACCGCCAATTTTATTGAGAAAAGAAAAGAAAACGCTTTCGAATACAGAGAAATCTACACAAAGTAAGAGAAAAAATATGTTTAATAAAGAAAATAAATTTCGAAAAAAGCTCTTTTTGCATATAAGGAGGAGAAAAAAATAAAAGAGAAACACAAAAAGAAGAAATATAAAAAGGAAAAAAGCGAAGAAGATTCCGATGAACAAAAAAAAGAGAAAAAAGAGAAAAAAAAAGCTTTAAAAAACCACATTTTTACTGAAAAATCTATCGAAAGTACCTTTTTATTCAGAAATTCAAAATTTTTTTGTTAAAAAATAGGAAAACATATTTCAGAAGAAGAAGAACAACACCATAAATCAAAAAGATCCCCTGAACAAAAAGCCAGACCTTCACAGTTTAAACCAGCCATAAAAACAAATAAACCCCAATCTCAAAGCAAAAGCTCTCATGAAACAAGCCAAAAAACAAAAACACAAACAAGACCTTTAACAAGCCATAAACCTGAAAGCTCTGAAGCCAAAATTCGGCCTTCTTCAGCTAATTTTCGAAATAAAAAAGATGTGAAAGAAAATCAGAGTCCATTCTTTGAGAATAAACCGAAATTCCAAATGAATTTCAAAAAAAATTCCCCTGTAAGACCACAATCTCTTGATCGTAAATCTGTTGTATCTTTGAAAGAAATTAAGGAGAAACTCGAACTGGAAATTCTTCAAAAAAAAAAACAGGCCTTGCAAATAAAAGAATCCAGAATAAAAAGGCCGAATTATCACGATAATCCAAAGGAAAATTCTATTGGTTTTGTAAGAAAAACAAAAGAGAGGCTTATTCAGCGAAAAAACCAAGAGAAAATCGATTGGGATAAAAAACTTTACTCTTATTCAGTTCAGAAAGAAAAACACGATCAAGAATTGAAAGAAAAACAAAGTCATATTCAAAGCTTAAGAGGTAAACAACTACAGAAAAAGCTCTCAAAAGTTGATGAGAAAAAAACTCAAGAACTCAAACGAATCAGTGATTTCACCAAAGAGAAGTTAGAAAAACATAAAAAAGACGAAAAAAATTCGAAAGAAAAAAAATCAAAAGAAAAAAAATCAAAATCAAAAGAAAAAAATTCAAAAAAAGAAATTATCCCAATGAGTTTTTCCCGTCCCGAGCCGAAGATTTCTTTCTTAAACTATTCTTTCAAAAGCCAAAAGAAAGAATATATAAGAGCGAAGGATCCAGAAAAAGCCAAAGAAGACCTTGACTTCCGAGTACAGGAATATCAAAGAACTTTACGAGAAACCAAAAAAAAGCTTCAGATAGACCAAAGAAAACGCCTGAAAAAGCTTTCGAAAATCCAGGAAAAAGCTAATAAAATACGTGAAACTTGTAGAAAAAAGCCCTTTGTCCCTAAACAAAACTTCATTGATCCTACATTAAATGAAGAAGAGTTTCTGATTAATGCTTCCTTTGAGAAAAAGCGTGAAGAAGAGTTTTTAGAAGAACAAGAAGATTATAAACAGATGAAATTCGTGTCTTTTAAACATGAACAAACAAAGAAAAAGCCTGAAACAAAGGTTGTTGGCAAGCCAACTAAACCAAATAAACAGAAAAAAATGATAAAAGAGCTGAAGAATAACGATTTGGAGCTCTTTAAATACCCGAAGAAAAAGACTTCAAAAATGGATGAAGAAGAAATAGAGATTGAAAATGTAGAGAAAATGATGAAAACAAAGAAATTCACTAAAGAAACTAAAAACAAAAATTCTTTGCAGATTGTTTCAATGAATAAAGCTCTGAAAGAAGCTCAGTTAAAGGGCTTGCCCCAATCTATTTTGGAAAGTGCTGAATTTCAAGGCTATAAAGAAGAAGAAAATATTATAGAGAAAAGCCTCAGGACTTATCAAGAGGAAAAGAGCAAAAGAAAAGAAAAACCACAGAAAATAAAAGAAATTAATGAAGAAAAACAGATGGAATTTCTTGGTTTAAAGAACCCAATAAAAGAATTTCAAAAGGAAATAAGAGAAGATTTGAAGAAAAAGCCAAAGGAAAAGAAGAAGATTATAGAGAAAGAAGAAGATTTTATTGAAAATTATCAAGAAGATTACCCAATGCAAGAATTTCAAAAGGAAATAAGAGAAGATTTAAATATATATAAAAAGCCAAAGGAAAAGAAAAAGACTTTACAGAAAGAAGAAGATTTGATTGAAAAATATAAAGAAGAATTCGAATTCGAAAATCTGGAAGAAGACCCTATGATGAAAGAAATTATGGAAAACGGGTTTCCTGAAGAATTGCTAGGATGAACAATAAAATAAAGCTAGAATCTAAAAGAAAATCAGCCTATTTTTGACTGTTTTATTATATATAAATTTAAATTAATATTATTTATTTGAGAAATTTATGTTCGAAACTGTTTCAAATCCCAATGAAAATCCTTTTAAATTAGAAAGGGACCACAAAACAGTAAAGAAAAACCAAGCTTCTTTTTTATAAAAGACCTCATTTTTCTTGGAATTAGCTTGTGCAACTTATAGAAAAAGAACGAAATGACCCAAAATTTAAAAAAAAAGCTGAAGTAAATGAAAGAAAAATGCCTTCTTATGAACGGCTTTACAAACAAACAGAAAGAGCGAAGAAATATGGCATAATACAAATGTTCAATAGCGAAAGTTCATTTATTTTTTAAAATGAATAGAATGAATATAAAAGCAATTTTTTTTAAAAAATAAAGCCGAAAAGATCATGAGAGAAAGAAATGAAATTTTGGCTAGAGAAATGAATAATGATTATTTGAATGGAAAGAAAAAATTACCAGCTTTAACTACTACACAAGCATTGTAATTTTATTTTATTTTTTATGGTTTTATGAGAAATTTTCGAAAAAAGACAAGAAAATAAAGACAGTTCAAAGAAAAATTACAAAATAAGGCATTGTTTTTTGGGGTTTTTAATGAATAAAACGCTTTTTTTTTTTGAAACAGGAATATGTTAAAAGAAAAAAGAGAGTCTATTGACGAATTTGTGAGAAAAAAAAGAGAAATTTTCCTTGCGAATATGAACATCAACATCAAAAAAGAAGAGACAAACAGGCTTGAAGATTTTATCAAGAATGAAGAAGAATCTCTCAAAGCGCGAGAACTGGTAAAAACCTTTTGTTTAATTTTTTTTCTCTTTTATTTTGAAAAAAAAAAATTTTGATCATCTTTATTTGCATTTTCTTTTTTCAGGATATCAAAAATGATTGGGACTTACTGAAGAATTTCATGAACAGCGTAAAGGATGAAGCGGATCATGCGCAAAAAATGACTGAAGATGAAGCCAAAAAGAAAGAAAAGAAAACGCATAAAATATACAATCTTCAAACTGAAATCGAAAAAATCAAGATGAACCTTGAAAAAGGCTATGAAGAACTGAAGAATCTCAAAGCCTATAAAGATTTCGTCGATAATCTTGGGGTTCTTTACATTTATCATTGAATTTCTTTTGAATTTCTTAGGAATTCACATAGGATTTCTTTTAATTTCTATTGAATTCATTTTTTTTTAGATTTTTTTGATTTTTATTTGAATTTCTTTCTAGAAAAAAGCTATTATGGTAAAAGCATCTATTGAACAAAAGCCAGAAACTTCGAAATTTTATTTAACAGAGCCTGAAGTTATTGCTACAAATGAAAAAACCATAGAAAATAGCATAATTAATCCAGAAAAAAAAAAGGAAGAACTTTTGGTAATTCCCTTTAGCAATGGGAGACAGGTGCTAGAACTTTTAAACCAAATTGAGGAGAAAAATCTATATTATATTCAGAATACACATGAATCGGAAGAGGATCTGGAGAAAAGGAAGAAAATGCTGAAGGATCTGAAGGAAGCTCATGAGAATGTTTTGAGGGAAAATAATGAGAGGATTAGGGTGCTGAAGAACGCAAAAAACGTATTAAGAATTTTAGTTTAATTTGTTTTTCTCATTAATTTAATTTTTTTCTTTAGCAAGGTGAAAAAAAGTGCCAGAAGCTTCTTTCCTTGAAAAATGTGGATTCAAATAAAGTTGAGATCAGTGACGGTCAAGACATTTACATGGATAAAATAGGCCAACGGATCGTTGAAGTTCATAATGCAGTGATCGGTAAAGATCAAAAAAACCGTTATGATGAGCCTCAAAGAACAAGCTATAATGTAGAAATTGATTCAAAAGAAATGCATTCACTTCTGAAGAATATAGAGATTCATTTAGATAAATTGATTGAATTTCGGAAGGAATATATGAAAGGAGATGATAAAAGTCAGAAACATTTGGCAGATACTGAGAAGAAGATACAAGATAAAGATAAATCGTAAAGAATAAAGAGTTGAATTAGCTTTATAAATAGAATATCAATATAGGAAAAAAAGAGAAGAAGATCAGATAAAAAAAGATAAAATTCAACAGGAACAAATTGGATTGAAAAAAATGAAAGAAGAAATCGCAATGGAACTTCGCAATCGAAAGTTTTAATTCAATTTTTTTAAAATTCTTTTATTTTTACTTACATTTTACATTTTTATGGAATCTTGTATTATTCTCAAATTCCTTTCAATTTCTGATATTTTTTTCTACAGGAAAGGTCGAAAACCTATGTTTAAGGCTCCCTTTTTTGATCAGAAGGTGGAAACTAATATCCAAATCAATAAGAAAGATGATGATGAAGAGAAGTTCTTAAGAGAATCCTTTGATTTAGCGCATGACATTGTGGTGAATTGGACAAACAAAAACCCGAATTCTCCTTTGAAAATCGACAAGAAATCTTTCAAAAAAAAAAACCTCGATTGATCTTTTTTTTTTTAAATTAACTATTAAACAAAGTTTTTCAATAAAATTTCAAAATAAATTTCTTGCAAAGATAAAGAATTTATTTGAAAATGAATTATTAATCAAATCAAATTTTTTTTCATTTTGCAAAAAAAGTGATTTTTTATTTAAAATTTAACTATTATTACAAAGAAATTTCCATTAAAATTTCTTAATCATTTTGCAAAGATAAAGAGTTAATTTGAAGTTCATTTGCTGAAGAAAACTCTTCAAATTGAGAATCATTATAAACACCTGGACTGTATTTCTCTTGTGCTTTGGCATGCGAATGCTTCAATTTCTGTGGAAAAGGCTTGTTTTTCATTCTTTCCAATTAAAAACTCTTATAAAACAATATTTTACAAAGAAAAAATACTTGCTAAATGAAAGATCCTGATGAGGACCTAAAAATGTGGCTTCTGGATTATATTCATACTATAAATATAAAGTAAAATATACATATTTTTCTTTGACTTTTACGCGAGAATGCATTGATTTTCTCTTCTTTTCGAGCTCGTATTGGTTCTTTTTCGCTTGTTGGTTAAGTTTATAAAGGCTAAAATCGTCAAAACTCTCCTGTGAATAAGAGGATTTTATGTTGCTTTCGATGCTTTTTCCTATCTTTTTTTACAAAATTCAAAGAAAAATCTCTTGTTATCTAATTACGAAGCTCTCATTTGTCTCATTTTGCATGCTTGGCTGTTGAAAATTCTGAAAATTGTTAAAGCTTTTCGCATCCCTTTAGTCAAAGTTTTTTTCAAACTTTTTTCATTAAAATATAATAAACTGGTTTTTGAGATTCACATCGAAATTGTTAGAAAACTCAAAATCTTCACCTTTTCCCCTGTTTTTTGAAAACATTCTTTTGATTTTATCTTCAATTCGCGATTCATTCCTATTACTACATTGTATAATTTAATTATAAATATACATTCATATTTCATATCCCCTCCCTTATATAATAAAATCCCCTTTGAAAACCATATAAAATCAAATCATTTACTTAAAAAGCACTCTTTTCAAAGCAATCATGCTATTTTCAGCTTCTATTTTCTCTTTAACTAGAGATTCTTGAGTTACTTTCAATTTGAACTTCAAAACATCGAGATGGCTCTTCATTTTCAATATTTCCTGCTGTAAGAACTTTACTAAATTTAGATTCTCTTCTTCTTTGAGCTTCAACATGTTATATTCTTGGAGAAAAACCCTTTTCGCATTTGAATTCTCTTTTATTTTGTTCTCGAATTTCTCGTTTTTCATCTTCAAATTCTTATTTTCTGCCTTCAAACTTGAAATTTCCTTGAGGAGATCATTTTGACTTTTCTTCTCACTTTCTAAAGAAAAATACGCAGTACCAATTTCCTTTTCATTTGTGCTTAAAGACAATAGACATTCATCAATGGATTTCAGAAACTCTGTATTGTTTTTAATGATCTTTGTGTTTTGAGTCTCTTTCGAAGAATTAGATTCTGAAGCGCTTTTCTTCTGTTTATCTGCAGAAAATCTATCCAAACTGGGCTTTTCATTGTTTTGTCTCTGAATTTCAGGAGTTTCTTGTGATAAATTCTCTTTGAATCGGAAAAAATTATCGAAGAGTTTCTGGGCTTTAGGCTCAGAATTCTCATTATTCTCTAGATTTATATTGACTTTTACAGGGTTTGTCTTCTTTTGAAAAGGATTTGCCTTTGAATTTATCGATTTGGGTCTTATTAGCGCAGTTTTTTCAGTTTCTTTGATAAGGTTGTTGACATAATTCAAATTTTCTTGATTCATTGTGGATTCTAAAACTTGTAATTTACCAGTGGAATCATTGGAAACATCAGGAAGATCATTGAGATTGCAAGCTGATGAAACTTTATTGATGTCTTTATTGCCATCTAAAAGAGATTTGTGCTCTTTTCGTGAATTACGAATTTCTAAAGAAAAAAAAAGTTTTATCAATCACAAAGAATTTTTTTAAAAAATTGTGGTCTAAGGTGGGTTTAGGAGTATGTGGATTGGGGGAGAGGAAGTGGGGGATTAATGGGGAGTTACTTGAATAGTTTAATCCTCCATTAGAGGCCCTAAAAGTGGTGATCATTTAGTAGAAGAAAATGAAATAAAGGAAAAAAATAATATATAGTTTTAAATTTAAACAGAAAATGAAAAAATAAAATATGATTTATTAAAAATTGAAATAAAGGATGGATTCTAAATAAAAATTTCATTTTTGATGGATGAAACTGTCCCCTAGAGACCTTTGAACGTTAAAAACATATAGACTCAAAGAAAAATGCCAAAAATAATAATTTATTAAAAAAAAGAAGAACTGCAAAATGATTTTGTGGAGAAAACTTTATTGCAGCGTTGAAACAGCTGATCAATTCGTTGAAGGAAAATAAATATTAATAATAGTTTTAAATTTAAACAAAAAAATTATTAATTTGATATAATTTGTTAAAAAGAAAATAAAAGCATATTTTTTGGTTTGGTTTAAATTATGCGGAGTTTATATTAGAAATGGTGAGGAGTTGATTGGATTTCTAGTTAAATGAGAGGATTTCTATGGTATTTGTTGTCTAAAGCAACAGTTTTTAATTGTCTTTTGGGTTCAGAATTTCTAGTTGAATCTGGAGCGATATTTATTTTTCTTGAAACGAAAGAAATTTATTATTTTTTGTAATAATAATTTATTTATTTTTTTGAATTTACTTCACACAAGACTTCCATTGGTACTCATTCGGATTTGGCCCAACTTTATCCTAATTATTTATTATAACCATTTCTAAATTTAATATTTTTACCGTCAAATCAAAGGTTGTTTTATAGCTGAGATTAGTTTTTTTGATAGTCGGTTTGAAGGTCTTAATTATAAAAAAATAATTTTCTCAATAAAAGGTCCACATTGAAAATATAACCTCAGTTTTATTGTTTTTTGTGTCTTCTTGGCATATTGGATCACTAAGCTGGAATATAGGAGATCTGGCTTTTGCCAAAACTCTTTGCTGAAGGTTTTCTTTGATAAGAGAATCAATTTCTTGACGTTTATAAGGATCAATATCTATATCGAAATATTCGAATTTCTTTAACTGTGAGCCATATTTCTCATTCAAATAACTTTTTGATGATTTTTGAGATTGATTTTCGCTATTTTTATATTAAAATTTTCTAAGAAAATCCTATTACAAAAAAAAAAATTACATGTTTTCAGCCATTTTTCAGAAGTTTTTTTTAATAAAATCAAAAAATTTTAACGTTATTTTTATCTAAAAAAAATAAAAATTTGTTTATGGGGTTTTTTTAAAAAGTTTTTTTGCTTGTAATTTTTCTTGTTTGTTTTCATAGAAACTTTTCTTTTATTTTAAATAAATTTCAAATGAAAAGAAGCCTTTATTTTTTGAGATTGCCTGCCAATTCGAAAAACTGTGCGGACTTTTCCAAAGTGACTATCATTTTGACCTTTTTCCCCCTTCTTTCTTCTTTTTCCTCCTCAAAAGTGTAAGTAAATTGGTGAATCTTGATAATTTTGGCATAGCCAAACCTTTCTAAATTTTCTGCGACTCTCACAGCTGAAGAAATGGCTTCACCCAAAGAATGCAACTCAATGGTCGGGAATTCTGCAAGGAAGATTTTGGATAGAAACGTGAAAAACTTCACATCTTTTTTATTGGAAACTTGCAATTGGTTGGAAGTTGGTTTAAGATATTTCTTTTCAGTGGGTTGGGGAGTTTGCTCCATTCTAGTTTTTCACGAGGCTGCTGGGATACAAATTTTTTTTTCTTCCAAATCAATAATTTCTTAATATTATAAATATCTTAAATAATTTCTTGCTTTCTATTTTTAAATTATTCAACAAAAATTAAAAAAAAAAAATTGGAAAACACCAAGAAAATCAAACAAAAAATCAAATTAAAAAAAAAAAATATTTGAAAAATACAAAAAAACAAGGCTTTTCTTTTGGTTAAAATAAAAAATCTAGTCATAATCACTCCTATTCTCACGTCGCTAATGCAGTGAAAGAGGACGAGCCCCCTTCAAAGCTTTAATTAGCTACGGACGGTCTTCGTAAAATGCATAGGTTCTTCATAAGGTGAGAGAAACCCCCACCAAATTTCAAATACCCATGATTTTGATATCGCATTTACGAATAAGAGTGTTCTTTTAATCATCCTAGATTGAGTTATTGTCATATTTGCGAGTGCAAATAATAAGTAATAACTATAGAAATGATCCTGTATGAGTACAGTCTCGAACCTTTTCTCACAGTTTTTTTCTTTAAATACTCCCTGATTAAAAATTTCTTATGGGTTTTTTTCTTTTTTATAACAAAAAAAAAAAGATTCATTTTTTTCTTCCAAAAAGAAAAACTAAAACCCTTCCCTTTTCTATTTAACCAATAAACACTTTAAACTTTAAAGATATTATACTCTGAATCTAATCTCATCGTCCATGAATCCGGGCATAGACATTAAATGTCTTTCCTCAAAACTGAACAAATTACTTTCCCCATTCGCATTCCCAGCGCTATAAACCCCCAGACTCTGTACCTCATTATTGATATAAGCCAATTGCCTCCTTTCAAAGAACCTTCTTCCAAACAATGGCATCCATAAAGTCCACAATTGTGCTGAATCATGGATCCAGTTATTGTTAAAAACGGGATTAAACAGCAATCGAGGCACTCTTCTATTAGGAGTATTAATGTTGTTGTCACCCCAATCGTTCAATGCTGGTTTTTCTACACAATAGATAAATAAAACCATGAGGAAAGTCAATAGAGAAATTAAAGTGTATAAAGCCAAATAATCGAAACTATAGCCATTGCAATTCAAATAGAACAGAAATGCGAAAATAAAGGAAAAAGCCATTAAAGGAAAAAATTTCAAAGATGTTCTTGTGCGAAGAAAAAATAGGGAATAAAATTCGAGAATAATGACTTCAAAGAAAAAAATCAAAAGAATAACAAAGGAATTTTGCCTTGTGAACAGAAGCCAGCGCATAAAAAGCGGCGTTAAACAGAAAAGAAAAAGCAGAAAAGAAAAAAAGGCAATTTGACTGAAGAAAAGCCAAAATCGTGACTTATGAGCTTTTTCCAATAGGTTAAAATACAAAGAAAACCAAGGATATCTTGAAATATTAGGCATTTGTCGAGCTAATGAAGAAAAAAAGGTGATATTTTCAGTGAAAAAAACAGATGATATTACAGAAAATATAGAGAAATAAAGGAGAAATCAAAAAGAAAAATCTTGTGAAAAGTGCAGACAAACCAAAAGAGAGAAAAAGACCGAGGATTATTCTGAAAGTGATAAGGGTTTTAAAGGCTATATCATTGATTTGGCTTTTCAGAAGAATTAATTCCCTCATTTCCTCGAACTCCCAGAGATCCAAAGAGCCTGTTCTTTTATTTTTGATGAAAAGCGGAAAAGTTCTTCATTAAAAAAAAAAAAATTAATCTTTTTTCATTTTTTTTTGTAAACTTGAAATTATTAAAGAAAACTGTGAGAAATAAAGCATTCATATCGAAAAAATTATTCATAAATAAGTAATAATCGAGTGTTTCTTCATTTAAACAGCTATGAATATTTGTGAAAATCTCATTTCTTTTGAAATTATGCTTCTTTCTATCCTTCAAATAATAATAAAAGGTCAAATTTTTGAGAAAACCTCAATTCTTCATCCATGTTTATGAGATATTTGCTTATTGTCAATTCATATTCTTGATAAATTGTGTAATCTTTTAATGGATTATCAGTGTTTATCAGTCGGAAATTATAAATTTCATCATTAATTAAAGAAAAATTATGCGTTTTGTGAAAAAGATCACTAAAAAACTCCAATTCCTTTGCATTGATCAGGCTTATATTATAATTAATCTTGCGATTTATAAGAAATGTCTCAAAATCTAAAGGTTTTTTCCATGAAACAAACATTAAAAGAACTTATAAACCTCTCTTGTAAATAAAATTTCTGTAGGAATTTGAAAAGCAAGGCTGCATAGAATTTAACATATAATTACAGAAAAACATGATTCCAATGAAAAAAAGGCCTGGATTTTAAATTTTTTTCTTGAAAAATGAAAGAAAAATGGGAAATTCACTTGACATGAGAGAAATAATCAGAAGAAACCTGCAGAATAACATGCATTTTGAGTTTTTTAATATGCGTTGAGAATAGTTGAATAAGTGGATTTCTAGTTCCATTTATAACCTGCAGCAATTAAATTAATTTACAGAAAAAGAAATATTAAAAATTCATGAATTTTTATGAATTTTTCAAAAAAAAATTATTGAAAAAAATTAAAATTTAAGTTTTTGAATTTTTTTTTTCTTTCAAAACTCTAGTTTTTTCTTAAAAATAAAAAATGTTTTTGGTTCCTTTTTTCATAATAATCCTTTACAAACCTTCACTATATTGTTTAGCTGCAAACTTGACATCTAAATCACTATCATTCAGCAAAGCATTCAAAGCTTTTTTAATTTTGTCCTTTAAAAAGTTATATAATTTTTTTAAAATTAAAATAATTTTTTACTTTATCACTTGATGAATTGGCTGCTGAATGGCAAGCTCTTAAGGTTTTGCACACAACAAATCTAACATTGGCGACATTATCCCTGCTGAGTTCTAAAACCACATGAAGAACCGTTGATGACATCACTTGTGGGTTAATGAAACCACAAATGTTCTAAAGTTTTGCAAACAAACAAACAAAAACCAAAATTTCAAAAAAAAATTTCTTATTGAAAAATCAAATAAATACTGTTAGAATGAATAATAGAGTTTCTCTATTGAGATAATTTGTGGTGTTCGCAAGTTGCAAAAGATTTTGTAATATGTTTTGCTCTGTCCAACTCGTTCCCAAAATTTGTACAATTTCCTTGACAGCCAAAACGCTCGCTTCTCTTATATTTTTTAATTACAAATAAAAATTTTAACTTTTTAAGCTAAAAACCTGACTGAATAAACCCTGTCATTAATGCATGTTAGCAGAAGTTTTATGATTTGTGCAGAAAAAAATTGTGGTCCTATTTGTTTCGCGAAGAAAGCCAAATGTTCAATAGTGGCTTTTCTGATTCTCCAGTTTTTATCATTATTCAATTCCTGTAAGGCTGGTATAATGGAATTCAACAGACTTTCCACTCCAATAACTTTATTCAAATCTCCTAATTTCTTTAATAAATTGATCCTGACTTCTGAGTCTTGATCTTTCAGCAGATTTGAAAATACTGGTAATATAAGTTCTCCAGTTTTCTGTTTACCGATCATTGGGGCAACTGTTAATAAAGAACTGGCTAAAGCAGCTATATATAGATAATACACACAAAAAATTAATGAGAGGGTATGCATTTATATTATTAAATGTATTATTTAATAAGAATGCATTAAACCTCTTACAAAGGATTGAGAATCGAAAAGAAGGGTTTTAAAGCAAGGAGCAATTTTAGTGATTATTTCTTCTGGGTCCAAGAGCTTACAAACCTTATCGATTTTCGAAGCAGCCATAGTTTTGAGCTTATTTTTTCAATTCCCAAAAAAATAAGATTTGAAAATAAATACAAAAAAACTCTTTTAAAAATTACCTCAGCCTCTTGATCATGCAAATATTTCACATAAAAAGGCAAAAAATTCTGTTTTATAAACTCTTTCGGGAATGTTTCTCCAATCTTTCATTTGAATAAAAACCTAGATTATAACAACCAAACAAATATCTTTTTTTCTTAACTTCTTGACTTTTTTCACAAATACTGTATTTAATCCTCCACGATTGATCATCAGCCAATGTATTGAACATCGGAATTATTATTTGTTGATGTTTTTGTTGTGGAATCAATCCTGCTAATGGGAGCAAAGCATCAACCATATATACTCTCACCAAATCCTGATCATCTTTGATAACGTTATTAACCATATCTAAAATTTCCTTTTCAAGACTCAAAGGCAAAACCCTTAGGAAATTGCCTAGTCCTTTGGCAGCGAATTTTCGGACCATAGGGATTTCGTTGATCGTCAAGTTTTTAAACATGCTATTTACATTGAAATTTCTTTGAAAATAAGCAATTTGCGATAAGAAACCTGAAGAGAATTCCTTGGTTTTGTGATGAAACTAGTCGGTAAACTGCTGGGATTAAGGCTGAAACTGCATGTTTTGAGCAATAGAATTCAGAAGCATTCAATCTTTTGATTAAATTCATGATCAAATCTTCATTTGTTTTCTGATCAATTATCGTTAAAATATTTTTTAACCCAGCAATAGCCTTTTTCAAATAAAATTTCTTCTTTATAAATCTATATATTTATGAACCTTTTCTCGAACTATCGTGTCAGAGACTTTGCATAAGGCTTCAAAAAGTTTGATCAAAGCAGTGGCATAGTTCGCACCTCCTAAATATTCCTCGAATTTGGAAAGAACCTCTGCTAATTCTAAAAGTATCTCCTCATCATCATCAAGAAGTTCTTCAAATTAAATTTGCTTGAAAAAATATTCAACAACAATTTAAAACCTTCTAAGAAGACTAAAAGCTCATTACGAGTTTTTTCTGGACCAAGTGCTACTGCTATAGTACTTAAATGTTTTATGGAATTTATCCTTTTTTTCTGATCCTCGTTTCGAAGCTCATCGATGAGGACTGATATACCCATTGTGGAATTATTTGAGCTACTCATTTCAATAAAAACAAAAGATTAAAAATGCTTTTTTGGCCCGAAACCAAAAGTAATCTGTTTTTTTTTTTAAGTTTTTTGTTTAAATTTATTTTGTTTTATCTTTTTTTGCCTTTTTTCTTAGATAAAAAAAAAAAAAAACTCCTTTATTTTCTTAATTTCATTTTTAAAAAATTATTAATTTCCCTTTTAATCATTTTTTTTTTTTAGCTAATGTATTTAGAAGCTTGCTCTTGTAATAATTTAGCTGAAGCTTTTGCGTCAAAGAACAATGAACTAATCTCTTCTATATCCTCTCTAAAAACCCCCCATAAATAAACCCCCTTTAATTCATTTAATTTAAATACTTTGCTATTTCATTTCTTTCTTGTGTTTGAGCCAAAATAATCGAAGGTGCCAGTAACTGAACTGCATATCTTTTATTAAATAATACATAAAATACATAAAAATTCACACTCAATTCTATTAAACCTTAAAGAAGTCTTATTGCCAATAGCTCCTAAATGAGCTAAGGCATCAGCAGTTAGCTTGATATTCTCTGTAGTGGCTCTTATTGCCATAATCTTGATCATATCTTCGAGATTATAATTTGTGGTTCTGATGATCAGCAATCTATCCAAAAGATCTATAGGTATTCCATGTGGTGCTAAAATATCTGTTCCTCTAATAGTAGAAATTCCTCGATTTGTTGCTAAAATCACAATAGGGGCCAAAGTGGATTCCAAAGCTCTATTCAAAAAAGTGAAACATTCGATATCAAGCATATGCACCTCATCAATGAACAAAACTCCGGGGATCAATTCTGCAATCCCTTGATCAATATACTTATTAACAACTTTATTGATCTCCAAACGAAGTTTCTCAGTGATTTCAGTTTTTTTCGGTTTGACTATTTGTCCCATTAATGAGACGAAATCATGTCCACCCTGTGGTTTCGCATTAGCCACATCCAAATCATGTAAAGTCACATCTTGAACAATTTCCTTCTTCTTATGTACATCTCCCTTTGGTAATGGCACATATTCTTCAGCTTCTAAATCATATTCTGAAGCATAAACATCACTTCTACCCACTCTTTTTACATTCCCGCTTGAAGCCTCGATATATATCACATCCCCAACAACAACCTTTTCTTTCTGCATATTCTCATAAATGCTCGGGTCTAATTTTAATTGCTTTGTGCCTTTTGATGTTTTTAATGTAACTATCACTGAAGAAACTACTTTGCCATAACCACCATGTGGATCCTCTTTTTCTTCAGTCTTCAACTCTACCACTTCACCTTCCCACACTTCCTTTGTCTCTTTGATCCTTAAACCAATTGCTCTTCTGAAATTTTCCATTAAAATCTCTGTTTTCTTCACTTCTGATGAATAAACTTCGGAACCCACCATTGGACAAAAAGGCACTTTCGGACCTAATTCTTGAGAAATAGCTAATGCTATTGCGGTTTTTCCAGTTCCTGGGGCTCCAGCTAAAAGAAGGGCTCTTCCAGCCATTTTTTTTTGCTTAATTAGGTCGACAACGACTCCAGCAGCCTTTAATTAAAAGAGGTTTGCAAAAAAAAATTGAATGAAAAAACCTCTCGAGCGATCTCTTGACCCACCATACCTGATGCCACATCCATAGCACTTCCGTCTTCTTTGAGACCAAGACCTTTGACATGGCTGTGTGAGGCGATTCTTTGGGTTTTGGTGGTGGATTTCACTTCTTCGATCTAAAAAAAAAAGGAAATTTTTGGGGTTATGGTTTTTTTTACTTTCATTAGATTTGGATTTTTTTTTTTTGAATTTTTTTGTTATTAAAATTTTGAATTTTTTTTTGATTTAAATTTTTAAAACATTTAAATTTTTTTTATGTAAAACTGCTTTTTTAGAATTTTTTTATAAAATGGAGAAAGATTTGCAAATTTTTAAGCTTTGGGTTTTAGAGAAGAGAAAATCAAAAAATTTGCTTTGCGAAATCAATTACTTGAAGAACAGATAACTATTTTAACAAAAAAAAAGGAGAATATTCTCAAAGGAAGAAAAAAAATAAAAAACTTCAAAGAAACACCCATAGATAAAGAGCTTGATGCTTTGGAGAGGGAATTTAAAGCTTTGCAAATGAAAAACCAAAAATTGAATAATTTATTAAAAACTGGAATGAATAAGGATAATTCGACAAGGTTTTTCCAAAAATATGCCATCTATATCTATATTGATATTATTAAATTTTGAAAGATGTTGTGATTTGGAGAATAAATTAAAAGAGAAATACAATGTGATTGAAAGATTGAAGCAAGAAGTTGCTTTTGCTCAGAAATACCGAAAACGACAAGAGGAAGTCATCAGACAAAAAAATGAAAACGACTTTCTAAAGGAAAAGGTTTTCATATTTTTTCTATTGATAAAATAACAATTTTATAGTATGAGACTGATAAAAAAGAAGTTGAGCAATTAAAATTAAAATTAAAAGAATTAATGGAACAAAAAAAAGATGAATGGAAAGGATATGATCAACAAGAGAAAAACTTTCTTGATTTAAAGAAGAGATTTAAATCGGTTGAAAAACAAGATATAAAAAGAAAAAATAAACATTTTTTCACGTCAAAAAACGTCAAAAATGCCAATTCTCTTGCACTTCTGCCTTTTTTAAAGAAAAATAATGTCAGTTTTTCAAAGGAAAAAACAAATTTTCTTGAAAATTCAAAAATTGAGGTTGTTTTAAACATTAAATTATCATTGATAGAATTAAAAAAATATAGAATTCATTTTTTTTATTAGTTTTCAAAAGAAAATAAAGAGAAATTAGAAAAAGAAATAGAAGATTTGGATAAAATTCTCAAGCTTAAAAAAAAAAAGGATTCAAATGAGAAAATAAACCAAATCACTGTTGAAATAATGATAATGAAGAGTGAACTTCGTGTAAAGAATTTAAAATTAAAGGAAATAGATCAGGTTTCTTTTTAATTTTTTTTATTCTTTTTGTTGAAAAATACTAATTCACTTTAGGAAACAACCATTGTAAACTTTCATTTGAAAGATTATCAAAGAAAAATTCTTATATAATTATAAAATCCTTAAAATAAAACAATTTTTACACTTTTTTTTCCTTTAAAAACGCATTCGTTCTTTCCGAACAAACTATTTAAAATTTTTATTAATTTTAACCAAAACCTTAGAATTTTCAAAAAATTACGAAAACATAATCCAAACCAATTCCATTTCTTCGATATTTGAACTTCCAAAGACGTTCTCCCAGCCTGCAAATACAACGATTTATCATCTATAATTAGATCTTTCTTATTGACTTTCAGCAATGTTCCGAATTTTGATGAATTATCCTTTAGCATAATTTTGCAATCAAAAATATAAAGCTTTGCATGTTGTCTTGAAACTGAAATATCATTGACCCTTATTTGGCAATCAGTTCCTCTGCCCTAATAAATAACGAATTTTGTTTTATAATCTTATTGTATTGAAAACAAAAAAATAGAATGATATTTATAACTATTGTAATTTCATTATTATTCCCAGTAGAAAACTCAATCAAATGCAATCCGTTCGGAAGGCCTTCTTTTGTGAACGATTTCAAAAGCATTGTGTTTCTTGTTCTGTTGCAGAAAGTAGAATTGTTATTATTGCTCATATCATTGTTCATATAACAAATATATTCAGGGTTCTCAAAAAAATTTATCAAATCATATGTGCGATCTTTATAATTCATCGTTAAAGGATATACTGTATGACACAGCTCACATATTAAGGATTGCCATAGAATTGAAATAACTCCTTTTGATTTTTCAAGGTTCAAACGTTTAATTAACCAGGTCTGTAAACAATAATAATGGATATAATTCATTGTTCCCGAACAATGACAAGGATCTAAAAGAGGGTTTTCATCATCATGAGAATCACTTAAACAGATCCTACAAATTCTTTTATCACAATTTTTCTGATTGGGAGGGTCAACAGATTGTTTAACCATTTGACAGAGCTCCTTTAATATATAGAAAATAGTTAATTCAATAGAAAATTTCAAAGAAATTGTTTAAAATTACAAAATTCTCCATTAAAGAACTCATAAAGGATTTGTAATTTGGCTCATATTTTTCTTCTTTGTTGATTTTTATCTACAAAAACAAAACAAAACAAAAACAAAAAATTTGTGATTTGTTGGAAAATATTATTACTTGAAGAACTTTGAATAGAATCCTACCCATTTTCATCTCATCTCCTTCTCGTAAAGCACTGCTCATTTTTCCATTATCAAGTTTTGAACTTAAAGTTATCCAAAGATCCGTTTGATCGATTTCCTGAACAAAACAACAGCCTTTAAATTTTCTTTTAAAAATCTTTGTATTTAGAATAAAATCCAACCGCTTTCTTCAGAAAAACTGATCAATTTATTTAAATCATTGACGTTTTGACTATCCTCATCCGCGATGAATTTTATCTCATTTCCATCTCGAGCTAATGTCCCTTTCTTTTCAATCATTATTTGACTGCGAATTATATCTTTAGTTTCGTAATCAAATAAACCGTAACTATCACGAATCCACGTTTTTGTCTTGACTTTTATGTTATAAATATTCATATTTTTTGTTTGAATGAGCTTATTTTTTGTTTTGTTATTAATAAAAACTCAATATTCTTTATTTTATCAATTTTTTTATTATTTCGATTAAAAAACAATCAATATAAAAAATAAATTATCTTTAATTTGTTATTTAAAAAATCAGAACCCTATTGAAAAAATGCTTGAATTCATCAATGGATCACAAAAAATATGGACTTTTCTCACAATAGTCTTTTTGACATGTGCTTTCGCCACAAATCGTGACCTTTTATACCATTGGTTGGTCTTATTCGGCACATCTTTGACTGTGCTTGTTATAGGCAAAATAAACATTTTTTAATGTATTTAAACAGATTTTTCTATTTAGATCTTTTGTTTAATTATGGGGATGATCAGTTTGTGTATGATCCTGATTGGAAAAGTTGGAAATCAAAGAACGAAAAAGGCAATAATTATTAACTTAAGAGCAAGTTTCATCAAGATAATATTCTAATTAATGATTACAAACCATATTTTATGAAAAAAGTCCATAAGGTTTTTGATATTTTCACAAAAAAAACAAAATTTCTGATAAAAATCTTCTTTATTTTTCAAAGATGGGTGATAATTTTTTTTTTTTATATTTTTCAAATTCAAGCAAAAACAAAAAAAGGGAATTAATTAAAAAAAAAAAATGAATAATTCAAAGAAAAAAAAAATAATTAGAGAAATATTATTGAATTTTATTGAATGCAAAAATCTCATAACAACTATGAAAATCTCTTTGATTTCTTCAAACATAATCCATCCCGCTCGTTGAAATTCAATGCTTCCTGCGAAAAAACCCTCCAACTTAAATCTCCAATCCTGAACAATTTCCTTGAAAAAGTTGTTTCAAAATCTAAAAAAACTGATCAACAGTTGAAATTTAACGAAAAAACAAAGGCTTTTTTGTTAAAACCTTGCGAGAACTGCACCTTTTGCATATCATTGAAGTTTCGAACAAAAGCCTACCTGATGATTTCATCAGCACTTCAAATAAAACATACTCCGAATCTACATTATCATGTTTCAAAAAACATCAACGATTTGATTCAGAACAGAAGAACACCAAAAGTGATTCTTTATAAAGATTTGATCTTATATAATGAAGAAGTGGAGTATTTGAAACGTTTTTATACAGCTTCAGAAGAGCTTTCACGTTTGATAAATCTAACAGAATTCTATCAATATCATGCAGAAATTCCAAAATTGCATATTTATTCAATAAGAAGAATTCTGAAGCGTTTTCACACAAAAAAAAGAAAATTAGAGTATATTTTTGTGAGGAAATTGTTGGGATTTTCTATAAATAATGATATATTAGAGAGCAGTTATGAGCAAAAGGATAAAGATGATGATTCATATGAAAAAGAAAAGAATAAAAACAAGGCTTTGGTTACAAATATTCTCAAGGATATCTCCTTAAGTAAAGAACAAAGTTTTAAAAGATTATTGGAAGAAAGAAAAAGCTCAATAACTTTTAACGAATTCTCCACTTTAAATGCAAAATATGATAAAAATTTTGAAATTAAAGATCTAGTGGCAGTTTTACAAAGGCTCAATGATAATAGCATTGAGGTTTTTAAGCCAAAACTCTTGAATGAGAGCCTTAAAAGCAGCACTACTACTAATTTTAATTTCAAGAAACCAATTGCTATCAATCAACATCAGAGATTTTCATCAAATGTGGTAATTGGTAGCATTAAATTTATTGAAAAAATGCAAGGAAAAAAAGTTGAAAAGACCAATGAAAGAAAAATTTACAAAAGCAATACTGATAGAAATTATGATTTCAAATTGAAAGCCACAAAAAAAACCATCAATTTATTGACAGAACCCAATAATAACACTATACTTTCTCCCAAAAGCCCTATTCCGAGGATCAATAGCGATAGAAACACAAGAAGTCAGAGCAAAGATCTGATAAAAAGCTCTTCTATATCAATTTCGAAGAAAAAAACAGCACCTTTTTCAACAAAAAACAATGGAGTCTCGCTTCATAAGAAAGATATAATTCTTCATAAAAAATCAAATATTTTGAATGAGAAAACTTATAATACTAACAGTCATTTGAGGTTTTTTTCATTAAATGGGCATGAATCTTCCATCACCAATAAATTAGAGGGTTCTACTACAAGAGAAAGCTTGAAAAATAAAGAAATTCAAGGATTGAAAAAAATGAAAGTCAATAGCGCGAACATTCTAATAAACAAAAAGTTTGTTCGAGAACATCTGGAAGAGTTTTTACTCAAAGGAACACCAAATACAAGGAGTAAATCAGGAAAAGGGACAAAAAATGGGAATTTGCAGTTGATTCAGGGCAAAAATACACAAAATCTTTTCAAGAAAATTTATCAAAATGACAATAAAAGCCCGTTTAAAGCAAAAAATTAAGGAATCTTGTTTTTTATATTAATAATAATAAAGCATAAATCAGAGATTTTTTTTCCATGAATAAACTTTGATTTAATAAAATTTTTTAACTCAGCTTAAACTCAGATTTAATTTTTTTTTTATATATAAGAAATTATAATAATTTATTTTTTTTAGTAAAATTTTAGTTTTTAAAAAAACAAAAAAACTTAACAATCCAAAATTTTGCATATAATTTAAAAAAAAAAACGAGAGAAAAAAAACAACCAAAAAATTAAATCAAAAATTTAAACAAAACAATAAAAATCATGAATCTGCCTCTAAAATCTACTGATACTGTCTCCCTCTCTCGTCTTCTATCAACCCAATGCAATTCCCACCGAATCACTCTTACTGACTGCTTTATTGGTGATCAAGGTCTTAAAATTTTGATTCCTTTCCTTTTCGAGCATCCCACCATTACGATCCTTGAGCTCAAAGGAAACAACATAAGTCCAACAGGTTTTGCTCAATTATGCGAAGCCCTCCAGCTTCAAACAAACCTCACTTCTTTGATTTGTGAATGGAATAACATCGGTTTCGATGAAAAAGGCATACAAAGTCTTGTAAAATTGCTTCAATCAAACAAAAATCTAATACATGTTGATTTAAGAAATAATAAATTGGGCATTGCAGAAGCTAAAATAATAGGAAGCATGCTTAAAAAAAACACAACTCTTCTTTCATTAGATCTTCGTTGGAATGAAATTCGGAATAAAGGAATTGCTTATATTTTAGAGGGATTAAATGAAAATTTCACATTGATTTATTTAGAAATTCAAGGCAATAACATCTCTGGTGAAAATCAAAAAGCTATTGATGTTTCACTGGAGAAAAATCGTGCTCAGAATAGAATGTCAAAAGAAGATGTTTTGGGGAATAAAAGAGAAAATATGCAAGAAATGAATTATATTTTGAAAGAGAAGGAATATAATCAATATTTTGAGAATATTGAAAATACTGGTGTTAAAGAACAAGCACTTTATTTGAATAAATTGGAAGACACTTTGGCTGTGGAGAGAAAAGTCAATAGAGAAATATCAGAAAGATTGAATAAAGAAATAGATAGATTGAGGAATAAAGAGATAGAAGATCAGAGATTTTTTAAAGATTATCATTTGAAAGTCGAAATAATACAGATAGAAAACGAAAGCTTAAAAAAAGGTGTGAATTTATTAAGAAAAGATGTTGAAACTATACAAATGGGGTCTTCAAAAACAGTGAAATTCGAGGAAAATCGTCTTAAACAACAGGAAATTGAGTTAGAGAATATAGAAAGATCACATAAGATTTTTATGGAGAAACAGCTTGATGAACATAATAGAAATGTAAAAGAATTGAGTGTTGATTGGGAGGATCATTATCGATTATTGGAAAATCGAATAAAGGATATACAAGGATTGATAATAGGCTTACAAAGTGAGGAAAAAGATATAAATTATAATAAAAAAGAGATTTTAAGAAAGAATGAAGAAGAGTTTAATCAGATACAAATGAAAAGAAAAGAAGGTGAGGAGTTCTTTAATTCGTTTAGATTGAGGGATTTAGAACAACAAATTGAAATAAATAGGCTAAATTTGATGGGGATTATTAAAAGAAATGGGAATCTAGCAAATGAATTCAAAGGGATGGAAGAGAAATTCCAAAATGAAATAGGATTTTTAGAAGAAGAATATGCACATTTGAAGCAAGAACATGATGTTTTTTTTCAGAAAAACCAGGAATTCGTGCTTTTACTGGATAAATTGAATTTGGAATTAGCTATGAAAAAAGGAAAAGGCGAAAAAATGGAAAAAGAAATTAATGAATTGAAAGAAAAACAAAAGAAGAAAAAACATCACTCAGAAAAAGAAAATTTACATGAGCAAAATAAAAAACAAGAAGAAAAAGAGCATTGGGTGAAAGATAAAGAGAACTTAATAGAGAAGATTGCAGAAATGGAACAAAAGTTTTGTGAGGCTTCAAATGAAAATTTGAGATTAAAAAATGATAGGCAAAGATTGCTGAAAAACATTCAATCAGGAATCTCAAAAACAGTTTATGAAGTTTTTTCTGTCAATAGATATATATGATAAAATTCAAGAGCGAATTCAAAAATAATTTTTTATTTTTTTATAAACAACCATTAAAAATCAATAAAATATTCCATTTTTATTTCAAAATAGAGAATAATTTTTTTTTGTCTCATTTAACTTAATTTTATAAAATGAAAGAAAACAAAATTCAAAAAATTGTTAAAAATTAATATCGTTACTATGCATATAATAATCCTTGAAATTCTTGAACATTTTTTCCCTCTCCTTCTTTAACTGATAAAAATTCCTCTCATCTCTAAACAAATCTCTCAAAGGGTTGAAGTGATTATCACTCATTAATGACCATCCATCACCTCTTTGATAATTTTTTTTTTTATCTTCTTGTTTTTTTCCAACATTTTTAATCGAATTTTTTTGAGCTGGTGACTCATTTTGTTCAATTTCAATGAATTTCTTCACAACATTGTTCAAAATTCTCACTTCCTCATTTTTATTATTATTTTTAATTGATTTCTGCCATTCTTTTAAAATTTCTTTAAACTCAAAAATATTTTCTGGTATAATCTCCTCAATTTTCCCTTCAAAACATGCACTAATAATTTCATCATTTTCATTTGTAACACAAAGATCTAAAAATCCTCCAATAGAAGTAATAAATTCTTTTTTAGCAGCCCATGCTGTTCCTGAATATTTATCTAAATTAACAATTTTTTCATAATTGCTAAACCCTTTTTGATTCTTTTGGTTTTTAATTGCTGTTGAACTTGAGCCTATTATATTGGAATCTTTATTAACAACGAGATAGTCTTTATAAAGTTTCACATAAGCAATATATTCAGCTTCGATTGGTAGGATTGAAATAACGAAATTCATTAGATTATATTTCAAATTCAAAGGCGTTTGAACCCTCAATTGTATATTATACGGCTCATAATAAGGCTGAGTCAATATAAAAGGCAAACCATTATAAGTTACTTCCACTGTGATCAATTTTACATTGGAAAAAGCCTCTAATTTCTTCATAAATTCCATATAATACTGCATTTTGATATTGCTTTTACAAGGATTCGAAATAACTGTAATCACATATAAAACATCTTCTTTTAAGTCTTCCATTTCTTCTACAATGTTCTGAAAGATCTTTGAATCATATAAATTGTTGCTATTGATAGTGAACCTACTGATGCTATCATGAAAGAAATCGTGAGTTCTTTTGAAATTCAAAGCAGATTCTAATAAAAACTTTGAGGTTTGCATTCTTTGCAGAATGACTGGTGTTTTTTTAACTGATTCTTCATTCTCATTCGCAGTAATTTGGTTATTTTCTTCGTTGAATTGTTTCTGAGACATCTCATTCCCTGCATTGAGCATAGGATTACTATTGAGATTCGTTTGGGATAAAGGATTAGCCCTCATTAGTTGGCTGATTCTTTGATGATAAACGGAGTCTCTATTATTAGTTATGGACTCCATGAAATTTTGGATTTTTTTATCATTTGCTTTAAAATCTGGTTGCTGATTAGAAAAGGATTGATTGAGGAAAACTTGATTAATAGGAGGAAGAGTTAAATGCATGTAAGTTTCTTTTGGTCTCAAGGAAGGACTTATTTCTTTATGTTTGTTTTCTAATGCATTATTGGAATTATTTATGTCATGAATATTTATGTTCGTTCGTAAGAGATAATCACTCTCTTGGATATGAATCTGGTCTTGGGATAAGGATTGATTAGATTTGGAATGGTTGGGTTGTTCGGCAGGAAATTCAGCGATAGGGGGGTTGGTGAGAAGGGGTTTCATGGTTAGTTTGCTCTGATCTCGAGTGTCGGATTGACATAGACCCATTTATTTTACTTATATTATTAAGAAAATTTAAGAAGTTACTTGTTGATTTGCTTTTAAAATGTTTGTTTTTTTTTAAATTCAAATTATTGAATTTAGAAATAAATTTAATGAAAAAAAATTGATTTCTCAATGATAAAAATGAGTTCTCTGATTTTTTTCACTTAGTTCATTTTCTTCTCGATAGCTTTTTTTTAACTTTTTCATTCATTCCCATATCTAAATATTTTTTTAGAAATTGCTCTCTTAACTTTCAGTTTAATCAAAACCTGAATTTCTAAACAAGCTTTTAATTTCATAATGAGCTGACATATAAATCTTAATAAGATCTTTTAAACCTCAGACAATTGCGTCAGAAAGATTCCTTTGCCCACTTTACTTTTGATTTTGTGTAATCGTCAAAACTTTATGGCAAACTAATTAATATTATAATTTAATTTTATATCCTTAAAATTAATTTTTTATTTTTATTTAAAATAAATTTTTTGAATTTCTTAATTTTCTTTATTTCTTTTTTATTTTTTTGGGTCATTCCAAATTTATGTTGTTTTAAAAAAAAGCTTTTCAATTTTTTTTTATAAAAGCAAAAAATAAATCCAAAAAAAATTCCAATTTTAATTCAAATAATTTAAAATAAAACCCAAAATTAAATAATTTTTATCTATATTTTATTCTTCGTAATTCAAATGATGATGATGAATTTCGGGTAAAAAATCTTCCAATTTCCCCCCCTCTGATTTTTTAAAACCCTTTAGTGGAGGCGCTATGAGTTACTGGAACCAATTTTCTGTGAATACCCAGCATTTAGATGATTTATTATCCAAAGATGACATTCCATTTGAGGAGATAATAGATGATGAGAACGTGATAGGTGAATTAAAGAACTTAAATCCACGATTATTGAATTAGTACCTTTATTTCTCTCAAATACCATTGTAAAAATTACAAAGTTTTTCACTCGATAAAATCAAATCTCTTGTTGATTTGATAATCACCGAACCTCCCAATGAATCAGATAGCAAAAGAGCATATAAGTAAACCTTTATAATATTTTTTATTCATATAATCTTTTCCTAAATAATGTATTATTTATTTATTTACCTCCAAAAAAAGCCTTATTTATCTTATTCATTCTTATGAAGATATTTTTTTTGTAATTATTTGAGGTTTATTTATTAAGTCTATAGTCAGTCAGTCATTCATGTGTTTTTCTAATTAATTTTATGTTTTTTTTGTTTTAGGTTCCCATTTGTGGCGTGTGAGCTCTTGATTTGTGAAAGCAATACCATTTTAGAAGCTTTTTTCATGAAAGAAGATTATCAAGGAGAGGAATCTATTCCCGAGATCGACTCTTCTGAGCATCCTTTATCAGAAAATAATGAAGAAACTGTGAATCCTAAAGAACCTGAAGAAGAGAATGAAGAGCCCAAAAAAAAAAGTCTTAGAGAAGAAGATTTCTTTGAGATTTCAGGTCCAAAAAAATCAGAACAAAAAGCTGAAATAGAAGATTTTGTATGGCATACAAAAGAAATTTCTGCTGAGGGGAATGAAGTACCTGAAGAGATTGCTGTAGAAGAAGAAAAAGAAACAAAAGAAGCGAATGAGAAATCTGAGTTGGAGAGTTATGAGATAAAGATAAAAAATTATGATGAAGAAAAAAAGAAGAAGAAACAGATAAAAGCAGTTGAAGAAGCCGAAGAGAAAAAAAACAAAGAAGAAAAAAAACCTTTTGATCGATTTATGCTCCTTGATTTTTTGTTCAGTTTTCTCGAAAAACAAGATGAACTCAACGTCACATTAGCTGGATATTTCACAAAAGTTTTTCTGAGTTTTTTCAATAAGAAACCAAAAGAAGTTGATTTTGTTGAGTTTTTTGTGATAAAATAGAGGTTTTTGGGAATTTTAGCTGATTGAATATATATTCAACAGACCGAAAATCGTGGATTCTCTTGTGTTTCATTTGGTTTCAAGGTCTATTGCGGAGGTTTTATCCAAACTTATGTATTGTGAATCGAACGAAATGAACAATTTTACAGTAAAACCTTCAAAAAAAGCTTTATTTCTCAAGCATTTTTCAGGAAATTAGAATGGAAATTATCAAAAAATTGGTTCTTTTAATCGATGAAAAACAGGATTTTGAAGTATTTTTTTATTTGAATTGATTTTTATAAAACTAATGTTTTTTTAGGTGATTTCGAATTTATTTTGGATTTTAATAGAAATAGCTAAAAACGCGACCACGAATAAAGGAAAAGAACTGTTAAATTTTTTAATGAAAGAAGAAAATGTTTCGATCCTCTTGGAAAAAACCTTAACACAAGTATTATAAAATTATTATTATTTTTATATTCATTCAATATTTTTTTATAGAATCATGTCCTAGTAATGAACTCTTGTTCCTTTTTTTCGATTATTTTTTCCATCATAATGAACATTGATGTAAAATTTTTCAAGAAATTTAAAATTTTCTTTTTTTTAATGATTTTAAAAAAAAGATTTCAAGCTTTCGTATTTATTCTTAATATTAATGAATAGATTAAACAATCTGATGATGATCCCGTGCCAACAACCGAAGTGAAATTGTATTTAGATGAGTTCATCGATCTCTTCTCGAATAAAATATCGGATCTCATCGATTTTCTTGATCAAGATCTCGTTTTTATTAACATTTTTTTTTAAATTAACTTAAATTTCTTTCAAAAAAAGGACATGTCAAAATTTAAAACCACTTATGGATCAGAAATTAAGCCCCTAGGGCTTTGTAAAATCAAATTGATTGACATAATAGGCAATTCAATCCGATTGAATAATGTGAAGATAAACCAAGCAGTTGCTCTCAAGAACTTCTTCTCGAAAATAATGGTGATTATATTGATGATTAATTTATTTGAAATTTTTATTAATAAGCGGTTATTTTTAACGTATCAATGGAACAATCTTTTGCATAATGAGGTTGAAAGAATCTTGACTTTTGCTTTAGAAAGTGACAGCAATATATTGAGAATTTCAGTTTATTTATTCTATTACCAATAAATTTGATTTAGTTATTTAGATTTTGAAGGACGCTAAATTTATTGAGTTTTTGAGTGACGCATGTGAACTTTGTCAAAATCATTTGAACAAGTTTTTTATTTTTTTTGAAGAATTTATCACAAATTTGGCTTATAATTTTATTAGAAAGTCCAATAAAATGATTAGGGCAGGGTTTTCAGGTCATTTGACCAAAATTGCGAATAATTTTGTTAAATTGTCAGAAAAAGATGATGATCTTAAATCGGAAATGTTAGGTTCATAAACAATTTTTTTTAACAATTTTGGAGAAAATTGGATATTTAAGATGAAAAATGGCTGGAATTTAATGAGAAATTTCTGTTTAAAGCAAATGAAAACAATAATAGCGATATTGGAGGACATAATACTATGAGAGCCAGTCAATTCGAAAAGGAGTTCGATGATGCTATAAGTTATGAGAAATCCGTATATTTAATATATAATTATTTAATCAAAATTATTGAATTTTATGTTTTATTTTAGGATATTGAAAACAAATTCAAAGAATTTTTGACAAATTCAGCACAAAAAAAAGAGTAGTTTTGATAAAACTTTCGCTAAATTTATTTTATTTAATTTAAAGGCAAGAAAAAATTGTAGAATTAGAAGAATTAAATGATAGTTTATCTTTTTGGCAAAATAGTGTGCAATCCACTAAAATAAACAAGGTACTGCAAAAAGAAGAAGTTCTAAACGATGATTTTTGGAAATCTCCTGAAAAAGAGGAAAGTGGGGAGGTTCAGCAAAAAGACAATCAAGATGAATTGAAACCAACAAGTTTTTTTTATTTTTATTTAATTTTTAGAAAATAAAAAAAGCTGATTTATGGTCGAATATTTTTGCTGGTGCAAATGCTCCAACTCAATTTGATAAAAACTCTGTATTTTCCGCTGATTTTAAATGGAATACTATGTCTGGTCCCAAAGAAGAAATTTCAGAAAAAGAACCAGAAAAAAAGTTGAAAATTTAAAAATTTTTAAAAAAATTATTTAAAATATAATTTTTAATAAATCTTAAAGAGAAGATGAGGAGTTTATTTCAAGCAATTATTGGAAATTAAACAGCGAATTGAATTCAATGACGTTGGATTCCCTGATATATGAGATGGAAAATTAGAAAAAAACATGAAAATTTCAAACATTCTTAAAAAAAAATTAGTTTAGTCAATCATAGATTCTTTTTAAAAAAAATAAAATCTCTTCTTCTCAATCCATTCATACCACTATTTTTTTTCAAAGAAAAATCAATAAATTACGAAAAAAAAATCAAAAGAGGAAAATAATAAAAATTTTAAATAAATCAAAAAAATTCACCAAAACCCAAAAAATTAATAAAAAATACTTTATGAAAAGGTATTCTATTTTCCAGGACTTCTTTAAAAAAAGGTCTTATATCAACATCCAAAATCTCATCCATATATTTGAAATTCAATTTGACTGATTGACAAGTCAATAGAAAGAAATCCTCATAAGCGTTATGAGCCTTAGCCCTATTTTCTTCTAATTTCCCTTTCAAATCTTTATCAATTTTCACTTAGCTTGGATTATAATCCAATGATAAATTTCTATTTTTCATATTGGAATTCTTTTTTGATGAAAAAAACTCTTCATCATCTATTAAATCCAATGTATTTATATTCCTTAAACTCACAATTTCATCGAAAAGAGACCCTGTTCGCAAAATCGATTGTGGAATTTTAGTTTTATAAGGTTTTTCATCAATTTGGATATTTGTGTTTGTGGCTTCTGTTGTTTCATCGAAATCAGAGATTTGAATTAAGGATTGATTTTCTTTGGGGTCGGAGAATTGGGTGATCAATTCCTCGTTTTTCTCCATGAGCTTGTTGTTCTCTTCCAGGAGTTTCTGGTAGTCTAAGGTCAATTTTTTGTTGATTACATCGAAGTCTTGGGAGAGAAAAAAATTAGTTTTTAATAGAAATTTTTTAAAAGTTTTGAGAATTTTTTGGAAAACACCAAAAACTCCTTTAATTCAAAAATTAAAAAGAAAAAATAATAATGTCAAATTTCAATTTTTTTTTATACTATGATTTGAATTGGTTAGTTCTTGGTGATTTCCAAGAATCTTGAAATATTTTTCTTGAATAGAATGTAAATCAACTTGCAAATTCGTCACTTCAACTTTTTAATTAAAAAACTCTGATTAGAATTACACAATATAATAATCTGAACGTTTCAATTGTTTTTGAGCTGATTTCATTTGATTTTTTTCCTGTTTAAAATCCTCAATTATCCTGTCCTTTGGGTCTTCTAAATTTCTCATTTCCTTAAATTTATTTAAAAAAACAGTTATTTTTAAATAAAATTTACGTTAAATTTCTGTTGGATTTCACAAAAATCCAAAAGTTTCTCTTTATTGTTCATTAATTCTTCTTTAAGGTTTTCATTCTCTTTTTCAAATTTTTGTATCTCTTCAAACAATTTTTTATTCAAATCCTCACTTCTTTCATAAGCTTCCTTCAATTTTTTTTTAATTTTAGACCAAAAACAAAAAAAATTTACTTTATATTCCGATAAATTCAATTTCATTAGCATGAACTCCTCTTTGGATTTAATAAAAAAACTTTCAATTTCATTAGTTTCCTCTTCTTTTTTCATTGCAACTCCATTAAATTTCTCCAGTAAATTGCCTATTTTTTTTCCCGTAAACAATCGAAAAAAACAAATGAAGTTACTTGTGATTGAAATAAGCATTTTTATATAATTTTCTCGAATAAAGTACCCATGACAGAAATATTCGAAAGTTTCTTTTGGAAAAAAATCATCATTTATTTCAAAATTGGACATATTTTTAAAAAAAAATACCTGGATTTGTTGTTAAATCTTGAAAATCAGGCTGAGGGTTTTGCATAACTGATGAAAATAACTCGGCTTCAATCGAGATCAAGAACTTTCTAATGAATTCATTTTCTTCATATATCAAATTTGATTTGGAGTCGATTGTGAAATCCTTGAATTTCTTCTCAAATACAAACATTTTCGATTGTTATTTTTCTTTTTTAATATTAATTTAAAGAAAAAAAAAAAAGGGCATTTTTTGTGAATGAAAGGAAAAAAAGGATCAGATTATGCGAAATTCTATGATTTCAGCATTAGTTCTGAAAGATTGAAAATGTTTCAAAATAATGTCAAATTCATGAGCTTTCGACATTTTAGAAACGCCTTTATTTTTGGGTTTTTGATAGAATTTATGGTCATCAGATCAGAAATTTGTGAGATTTTTAAATTTATATAGAGCAATTTAATGAAAAATTTCTTTGTTTTTATAGATAATAATCTGTTTAAGAGGATAGTGATAAAAAGATTGGGTAATTTAATGCAATTGTTATTAAAGATCATCATTTGAATTTTTTTAGAAAGCAAATTCCAGGAGGAAAAAAATTTAAAAGAGAGAGCTTTGTTACAAAATAAGGAGAAATCAGAACAATAATATGAACAATCTTGAAAAAATTTAAAAATAAAAACAGTTTCTTAGAATTTTAGTTATGGATTCGCCTAAAATACCTCTTTATCTTGAATTATTCCTCATTTTCTCTTTGGCAAAATGTTTTAAAAACAAAAAAATTAAAACTATCTTTCAAATTTATATTTTTCTCTATTATTTTTATTTTACAAAACAAAAAAAACTAAAAATTTTCAAAAAGAATTTTGATTGTATAATCGAAAGTCCCCCCCAAAAAATGTTCTTCAAACTCTTTGAATTTCTCAAAAAAAAACATAATATTATAAAATATTTTGCTTGAAAATGGATTTCAATTCTTCAAAAAAATAAATAAATAACTAAATAAATAAATAGCATATTAGCTAAGAAACGAAATGTCTTTAATTCATTTTAAATCCCTGATATGTCTTCATAATTTTTTTCTTCATCATAAAACACTTGTTCCCTTTCCCCTTGCTCCATGGCCAAATCCAGCAAATAATTCATCTCATTTTCATTGCTTTCATTTTCTTTAATCGATTGATTTCTCTTTATAATATTCAAATAAATGATTTTTTTTTCTTTTTTTTCTTTTTTTTCTTCATTATTTGTTTGTGGGAAAATTTCCTTTAAATTTTCTTTGTTCTCGATTTTTTGAAAACGAAGGCAATTGCAACACTCCAAAGGGGAATTCTGTTTTTCTTTTTTAATTCCATCATGAATCCCCACAATCAGAATACAAAAGAAGATTAAAACTCCAAATTTTCCTGGTCCTGCCATAGTTTCTTTTGCCAATCTATTGGCTTTGACTTTCGTAAAATGAAGTATTTTTTCAGTAGATGTATGCATTGTTTTGAGAGTGTTTAGAACAAGAAATAAAAGATGAGATTTTATATATAAAAATGGAGACAAAATTTGGGGGTTTTAAAGAATAGGAGAAAAACGAATAGGGACAATGAAACGAATTAATAAATGGGAGGGAATGGTTGTGAAAAATGAATTTAAGTCAAAAACGGTATATTGGCCAAAAACGAAATAAAAAAAACGAATTTTGGGAAAAATTTAGTATCTAGTATTTGCTGTAGGAAATTAAAAAAATTTGCAATTTAAAAAAAATTTGCAATTTTAAAAATTTAAAAAAAAATAGTGGAAATATTTTTTTATTTTTTTAAGAACTTCTCAATAAAATTTTTCATCTCACTTTTTTTAAATCGATTGAAGAAATATTTCCAAATAACTGTTCTGAACAAAACAGTTTATTTTTATTGATTGATTCTCAAATGAATTAACAATTTTAAAATGAATTTTGACCATTTAAAAGATGAAAAAAAAAAATTGATTTAATTTTGATATAGAATTTTTTAAAGAATTTTCTTCCATTTCCACTATTTTAAAAAAAGATTTTCTGAAATTTATAATAAACTTTTTATTTTTGAAAATGTTTTTCAAATTGATTCACCTCTTAGACCTCTTCAAACGTCCAATCTACCTTCATTTTGACTTTAGGGAGAAATCTTCCAGCAGATTTGGGATCTTGTTTTCCATCGGCATCTATATCTTAGTGATTATGGAATTCAGCAAAAGTGATATTTTCCATTATGATTCTCCCAAAGTGATAGATCAGCCAATAACCGAATCAAATCGTCGTCATATTTCCTTTACAAATAAGGTCTTCACAGTCTCCATTGTCGATGATAATTCTATGGCTTATTCTGACCCTTCAATTTTTAAGTTGGTTGCTAAAAACGTTTTTTTGAAAAGTTCTGAAGAGGGGGGTTATGAAGCGAATTTTCTGACAGAAGAAAAAGAACTGCATTTATGCAATAAAGCTGATTTTCCTTCTAATGATGTTTTCTATAATTTGGGTTTAAAAAATAGCTATTGCCTCGATAATAACACGTTTGAAATGCAAGGTTATTGGGACGAACCTTATTTATCCTATTTTTCATTGGAGCTTTATCTTTGTGATAATAAAACTTCTAATTTCACTTGCAAAACTCGTGATGAAATTAATGAGTTCTTTGTCATGAAGTACTTTAATCTGGTTTATGCGGGGCTGAGAATTGATGTTAAAAATTACAGAACACCATTAGCGACAAAATACCGTAATGATTTTCAACTAGTGGACCCTAATCTGAATAAAATGATGAATATTTTCTTTAAACCTGTTATAGTTAAGACAGAAGATGGCTTGATTTTCTCCAAAGAGACTGAAGTGCAGGATATTGACTTTGATTTCTCGGAAACAGACTTTTCCTTTATTCATTCTAATTTGAATTTATCTGCTGCGATTTTTGTATGTGATTTTTATTCATCAAAACACATTCAATCAATCTCAAGAACCTACCAAAAAATATCAGAAGTCTTTGCAAATATAGGTGGTCTATTAAGTTTTCTCATGCTTTGGGGTTTTGTTCTAACCTATGTTGAAAACACCTTGAGTTTAAAGATCAAAATAATGAATCGTTTATACTCTTTCCAACCCGAAAAACCAAAGAAAGCTACTACAAATACTGAATTAAAATTGATAAACTCTGCTGAAAAACCCTTAAACAACCCTCCTAAAATTTGCACAAATAACAATATAAATGAAAATAATTTCTTTTTAGAAAACAAAGAACAAAATAAAGAACAAATCTTAGAAAAGGACAATCAAATAAACATAAAATTTTCTACTACTTCTTTAGAATTTTGCCTGAATAAAAAACATATTGATGTTAAACTTGAGCCTAAAAAACTCGAAGATGATGAACTCATTGAAATATTAAGTCCTGAGATAAGAAAAAAGTCCAAAACACAACCTGATTTGAGTGAAAAACCTGAACCTTTGGGGAAAATATCAGAAAATCAATTTTCTAATAGGAAACCACAAATAGAACTTGAAAGTATGAAGAAAAGCGGCCTGTCGAATTCAGGCTTAAATGTGAGAAAATCGAAGAGAAAAAACTCCTCTATTTTGTATCCCACAGAAAAAAAACTGGAAATGATTGAACAATTTAAGCAGTTTCAGGGAGAAAGGAACAATAATTTAAAGGTTTCTCTCTTTGAATATTTCAAGCTTAAAATTCGTAACAGCTGTAATTTCTTTCATAAAACTTTCAATGAGAAATTATTTGCGAAAGCAGAAAAAATATATGAGAAGGAGGTCGATATTGTTTATATTTTGCAAAGATTACAAGAAATTGATAAATTGAAAATGATTCTATTAACTGAAGAACAAATTGCCTTGTTTAATTTGTCTGCTAAACCGATGATTTATAACGAAAGAGATATGAGTAAAGAGGAGAGAGGAGAGCATAATATAACTGATGTGTTCAGTGCAACGAAAAAGGAGAAAATTATGAAGCCCGCCTTGAATTCTATTGAAAAACAAGCGCAAAAGGGAATTTTGAATCCAATTGATAAGAGGTTGTATGATTTACTAGATAAAGATTACAAGAATTTTAAAAATTTTTTCAATGAAAGTGAATAAAAAAATTAATATTTTAAAAAAAAAATAATAAAAAAAATGAAAATTTTAAAAAAAAATTATTTAAAAAGTTTTCAAATTAAAAAATTATCGTTTTTTATAAAAATTTAAAATATAAATTTCTCTCAAAATTCATAGAAAAAATAGAAATTTATCCTCATTTATTAAACTCTCACACAATAAAAATGAAACCAAAAAGGAAATATTCAAAAAAAAAATCTTTTAATCCACTCTCAAATTGCGCTCCCCCCCTCGAAACCCTTCAGCAAAATTCGATAAAAACGCGAAAAAACCGTTTGGGTTCTTCTGCAAACATAATATTGGCTTTCAATATGTTTTTCTTGATAATTTCTCTGGTATATATCGTTTGTTATTTGCTTGATATCTCAGAATTTTTAATCCAATGCGAAACTCATTGTTTAATTACATGTTTGAATCTCTTATGTTGTTTACATTATATTTGGGCATCGAGTTATTTGATAATTGCCATAAAAACAGCTCAACTAAATTATTATCAAAAATATAATAATATGCTAATTTTTGTTTGTTTTTTACAATTGGTTAAAGCTGGCATCTATTTTATCTTTCGTGAAATCATTGAAGAAAATAGTTGCATTTTTGATTTCGTTCATTATGAAGGAGCGATAACGGGATGTGGGGTTTTTGTGGGATTCGCTTTTTTATTCATTTATTTCATTAGAAAATTAAGAATTTATGCACAAGGTTCTTTATCTTTAACTTTAAATTTGTAATTTTCATGTATTTTTTTATCGTTTAGAGATCATTCAACTCGAGAGAATTTTGAAGCAAAAACTTGAATTTTTGGGGTAATATATAGTATTTATTGAAAAATGTTAATAAATATTCTTTGTTTGTATTCTTTTGTAAATTATTGATTTATTTATTTCTTTCCTAACTTTTTTTTCTAAGTTTTAAAAAACAAAAAATAAATAAAAATTTCTTAAAAAACAATATTCTTATAAGTTTTAAAAAAAAAGAAACTCCTGTTCCTTTATAATCAAAACAATTTTAAAAAATTCAAATTTGTAAAAAATAAAAATGAATATTGAATTCTCTTTGTAGTAAGTTCTTTTTTCCTCCCATCACCCTCTTTTTTTTCTCTCTAGTGAGTCTCTCTCTTTTCACGGCGGTGATTTCAAGCTAATAGATAACAAAACCATAGGTTTCATCTCTGGTGCATCAATCACATTATGGGATCTCCAAAGCAACAAAAAAAACTACATATGGTCTGAGCGAAACGGCTTCCAATTGTTTGCAGCAAACCACAAACGTGGCATTATAGCAGTGGCTGAATGTGGATTAAACCCGAAGATTCTTCTCTATCAATATCCTAAACTAAATTTAATCTTAGAGCTTTCTGGTAATAAGATTATCAATATTTTCTTATTTTAATTTACAATAAAGGCACTGTGCCTTTAGAAATATTGGATTTGGATATTTCTAGAGATGGCAATCGGCTTTTGATTGTTTCTGGGGTTCCGAATTATGAGGTTATAGTTTATGACTGTGTGAAAAAGGAGAAGGTTCAAGGAAAAAATTGCGTGGTTCCCATTAAGCAAAAGTTCATCACAGCAAGGTTTAACCCAGCAAACGATAATACTTTCTTTGTTTTATACGAAAATGGACTATTTATCCATAAAATATTGCCTGCGTTTGAATTGGCGAATAGTGAAAACCAATTAAACAAAATGGCGAGAATTGAGATGAAACAAGTCTCTAATTTAGAAGGAATGACATTGATAACAGCCGTATGGGATGAAGATAATAGAGTTTATTTAGCCTCAATTTCACAAATATCTCTTTTAAACATCGAAGAAATGAAAGAAATTGTGTCAAAAACGCTCTACGGAGCTCCATTGCAAATAGTCTTAACACAAAGACATGTGATAATCTGTTATAAGAACAATTTGATTGAATGGTTATATAAATTCGATCCTCTTTTGAATGATGAAGATAGAAAACCTTTGGTAGTTGATAAGTATTATACATTAAAAGAAGGCACTATCTCAAAGATTATGTATGATCATTACATGCAGGAAATTCTTATCGGCACAGAAAAAGGCATGATCGTTCTTTTGCCAGTGCAAGCTGAAACAAATGTTGATGAATTTGATGATGAAGCTGGGGATAAGACTCCTAGTGAAGATGATAAGCAGAAAGAGGAAAAACAATTGGAATTAGATATAAAAACAATAGGACCTTTTCATACTTCAGAGATTGTATATTTGAAAGAACTGAAGGAATTAGATATCTTAGTCACAGTTTCTAGAGATGGAGCCGTTTTTCTTTGGAATTTGATTGAAAGTTGTTAATTATTATTATTTCTATTTGTTATAAGTTGTTTTTATATTTTTTAATTAGAAATTGTGATAAAATCATATCAATTTAGAACAGAAACCAATAAGGCACAAATTTCTTCTGATGATAAGTTATTGGTTTTAGGCTCATCGCAAGGCTGTCTCAGAATAATAGATATAACAGACTTATTGAACTTCCAAGTGAAAAAAATCTACAAACTCTTCAAATCCAAAGAGGTTTCCTCATTATGCATAAATCCCTATCGAACTCTCTTAGCGATCTCCTCATTAAAATCAAAGAAAGTATTCTTCCTTTCAGCAAATTCTGATCTCGATTACAAGATTTTGGGCTATTCAGTTCTTTCTGATAAAGTAAACTCAACTTTTTGGCTTGAAAATGCTAAACACCCCATCCCAACAACCATAAATGTTCTTTTAGTTTTGGTGAATTATCTTTTAATAGTGATAGTCCCCCCTAATCCTTCTGTCAAATATCCTTCCCTAAAACTGGAATTAGATCAATGTCCTCAATATGGAAGAAAAATCGATCCTGATCTTTATTTAATCGCAGCAGATAATAACAATGGAGATATTTTATTAACTGGAAAGGATAAAATATTAAAGAAATATAAACAACCTGATGAATTGTTAATAAAAATGGATCTCCGAATAAAGGTTCCAGGGTCTATACCTTTAGAAGAACTCGATGGACATCCTTTACCAACAAATTGTTTGCTAACATCCCCGAATAATCAAATGTGTGCAAGTGGTGGATTTGATGGATCTATTTTTATCAGAAATTTAAAGATGATGAGCAATGTGACAGAAATTAAGGCACATAATTTTAAGTTTGATGGAGTGTCTGCTTTGACATTTAGTTCGAACTCGTTTGTGCTGTATTCTGGGGGAAAAGACGGTTCTTTGTTGCTGTGGGAACTCTATCCTCAAGAATTTTGTGTAATCTTTTTTTTAATTTTTGGATTTTTTTGTTTTAATTTTAGTTCAATTTTTGATTTGATGTCAATTTTTTATTTGATTTTCTTTTTATTAGAATTTGAATGATTTGATTTTGAGTTTTAAAGATTTAATTTGAATTTTTATTAAGAATCATTAATTTTTAATTATTTTATTTGTGAATTTTATTTAGAAAGGAGTCAAATTTACAACAAAAAATCCTTCAGAATATGGAGTAAATGAATTGAATGCCATGGATGATTCAAAGTTGATGTTCTATAAGGAAGTTCTTGAGGAGGAATACAACAAAACACAAATGGAAAACCGATCCAAACAAAAAAAACAGATGAAAGATGCAGTCACTGAAATCAAAAACAAATTTAATCAATTACTAAGAAATAATCGTTTAGCTGATGACATTGAAAAACTTCCTCGGGATGATTTTGTCATTGATCTAGAAACTAGAGACAACATTCTAAAAGATGGTGAAAAGTAAAAAATTAATGATTTATTTTTAATGAAAGTTTATATTATTTCTCTCATTCTTGCGATTTTTAATTTTCCAATTAACAATATTTTTTGTTCAATTAACTATTTTTTTAATTTTTAAATTTTATGAAATTCTTTCAATATCCATTTTTAGCAAAAAAATTGAATTGAAAGAAAAAGCCAAAAAAGAAATCATCAAGCAGGAAATCATCCACAAACGAATCAAAGAGCGCACTTGGGATACAATGGATTCTCAGCTGAAAGCGATAAACGGTCTGCGTGAAAACTATCTCCTTTACAACTACAACATCCGCAAAAGACCAGCTGAAGAATTACGTCGGTAAATAAAAACTCTTTGTAAACTTCTTTAAAAAACCTTCATAATAGTCTCAAATTAATCTTTGAATTACGTCGTCAAGAAATAAAAGAACGTATCAAACGTGAAGAAAACTCTTTAAAAGAGATCATAGTCATTTTAGAGATCTTTAGGAAACCTGAAAACTATATAATAAACGTAGTTTCAGGACCTCCGACTCTTATACTAAATGATTATGAAATACAAGAAGAAAATATTGAGAAAAGAAAAGAACTTGCTAATGCTAGTGGTGGTGGCTTTAAATCAACACAAGCAGGACCACAAAAGAAAGTTGGTATCAAAAAACCAATGACTCAGGCTGCAAAAAAAGAAGAAGATAGAATTAAAGAAGAAGAAGAAAAGAAAAAACAGGAAGATGCTTTGAAATTGGAGGCGAATTTGCAAATACAAAAACAAAAGAAAGGACCCGATGATCTGAATGAGTGGGATTATTTGTATGGGGCCTTTGAACTGTTCACCAATAATAGGAAAAGAAACCAAATTTATTTCATTCAGAATGTCATTTATAAAATCAAGCAAGAGTTCAATAAGGAGTTTGAAGTTTTGGTGCAGTTCAGATTGACACAGGTTTTTATTTGATAAAAAAATTGGGTTTGAATAAAAAACTACTTTTTCTTTACACCAAATTTTTTTCTACTGAAGAACTGTGTTTTAAAATATTTTTTTCTTCAAAAGCTTGAAAACATTCATGAAAGACGTAAACGAATCAAAGAGATAATTCTTGATCTCCAACGTGAAGAAGACCTCCCCGAACCCAAAAAAAACCTCCTAGAAGAGTAAAAATTACTTAAAAACAAACCTTTTTCAACATCTGTAATAAATAAATATTTAAAATAGTCCCTCAATCGCATTAAAGATCCTGGACAATGAAATAAAAATCGAGCGATATCTTTCCAAAGATGAACGTGATCGTCGAGAAGCCGAGCGTTTGAAAGAAGAAGAGCGTATCCGAATCCGTATGGCTGATGATTCTGGCCAACGAGCCCTCAAAGATATGATGGGTGGAACCTTAGAAGAGAAGAAAGAAACTGCTTTAACGGAAACCTTACAAAGAGAAGAATGGATGAGCAAGCCTGTTGATGAAATGTCTGAAGAAGAGAAGCTAAAGATGCGAGAATATGAGGTCAAGGAATTGAAAATGAATGAAGAAAAGGAAAAAATGAGAAAGAATTTAGAGAATGAATTGAAAAACTTAAAGAATCAAATCGAGGATACCTGCTTTAAATTCGATGAAAAATTGCTTGTTTTATTCAAAAGAAAATTGGAATATGATCAAAGGATTTTCGAACAAGAACTTTATATTATAAGATTAGTGCTTTCAATGATCTGGCAATACAAAACCTCATCACTTCTAAAGGAATTAGAGACTTCAAAGACTCAAATAGTTGAAAAACAAGAGGAATATAGAGAAATAGCTCAGAAATTAGAAGAATTAAAGAATGAAATTGACGGACAAAGAGGTCAAGTACAAGACAATTTCAATAATGCCTTTGAGATAAAGGGAAGGAATGAAAGAATGAATTTAGAGCCTACAAAGACAAAGAATATTTATTTGTTGGTATTTGAAGATACAAAAAATGATAAGAAAAGTGAGGCTTTATTTTAATGAAAATATTTGTTTTTAAAGAAATTTTTTGGGGGGTTTAGAAAAGAAGCAGGAACAAGAATTAATGGAAAAACCTGAATATAAGAAAATTTTGATAAAACTTGATCCTTATCTAGAATTAGAGAAAAAAGGTAATCATTACAAAATACAAATAGAAAATTATATAAAAAAATAATTATAATAAGAGTTGAAGAAACAAAGAGATGAATTCTTTGAAAATTATCTGGATGAAATCAATGAGAAAATACAAAATTTTGATGATGAAGCAATTCGTGAAAACGTTCTCTCTCAGATTTCGAACAAATTCCATCTCAAGAAAGAACTTGAGAAATACGAGTTCGAATCCAAGGATATTTCATCCTATATGACTCATTTCGCTCAAGATTTCAAAGAAGTTCAAACAAGTATTGATAGCAACATCAAACAATATAAAGGAGCCACATCATTTCTTGCGAAGAATCGATCAGATATAGAGGTTCAGATCAGAATGAAGCAAGGGTATGTAGAAATACCACAAGAAATTCCTGTGCCTAATCTATCAGAAGCGATTCTTATTCCGAAATCTATTATAGAAAGCAGAAATAAAGAGATAAAAAAACAAGGGGAAAAAAAAATAAAGGCTATGGAAGATATAAAAGAAATTAAAATGAATGTGAAAAAAGCTGAATATGATCTAAATTTGAAGAATCTCATCATAAAGGAGACTGAATTGAAGACCAAGGAAGTACAAATGCTGAGAGTTACAAAAGAAATGCAGGTTGCTTTGAGCAAACAGGATACTAAAATGCATAATGAATATGAGCTAAAGAATCTGCAGGAACAAATTGATAAGATCAGACAGACCACAGAGAAAAGAATAGGGATCTATAGGAAAAAAGAGGAGAAGCTGGAAAAAGATATCACATTTATTAAGAAGGAAAATGAGCAGTTGAAACTGCAAGGAGCCAGTTTG
>JFJP01027141.1_pt1 | contig 41347 bp, 20 predicted proteins | sample 431651 | NCBI WGS metagenome assembly JFJP01 (sample SAMN02602958, study PRJNA72255) | Microbial mat metagenome, whole genome shotgun sequencing project. | biome: fresh water; feature: sink hole; material: water; isolation source: purple microbial (photo- and chemosynthetic) mats found in...
TTTTTTTTAATTTTCTTAAAAAATTAAAATAATGAGCATCTAACATTCATTTAGTAAGCCTTCATGATTTAGATATCAAATGATAAAAAAAGATTTATTTTGACTTCACAGAACACAAAAAAAAGAACTTTTTGGTCTTGATGATAATTTAGAAAACATTTAATTCTTATTTCTGTTTTAATTAAACTTTTAGAAATCTTTTCAAGTTTAGAGACTTTATCAGCTGAAAGAATATCTTAGAGGCATTATGAATTAAAAACGAGTCAAAACGTCTTGGAAATTAATGAAGGATTTAAAGGTGATTATGAAAAAGGAAACGCTTCATTTCACATTCGTTCTTTAAGAAAAAAGATGAAATGGGGTTTTGATTTTGAAATAAAAATTGAGATTGGATTTTAATTTTTATGAAATTTTAGAAATTAACTATAAGATTTATGTTCCTTGATCTGAAATATTGCAAATCAACACCAACAATCATTTTTTTTAAATATAAATGGATTAATTATCTCCTTATTTCTCTATCCTTCTAAAAACGGGTTGGTTTCTGCTTTGCTTCCTAAAAGGAATCCATTGGTATCTTTATTCATACTCTCCACAATCGCTTTTTTGTCGAAATCCCTGAACAAATCGTTTTTCATTTCCGACAAATTGGTCTTATCCTGCAAAAACCCCTCATTTTTCTTCTCATTATTTTCGATTTCCAAGCTTTTTCCTCCATTTTCTTGTCCCCAATCTATGTTAAACCTAGTGATTCTTGGCTTATCAGCGAGAATATTCCTCTGAACCTTTTCGATAATAACTTGTTCAGGATCAGCTTCAATGAGTTCTTGATCAACATAAGAATTATACACATAATATCCACAGCGAAAAAACTCTTTCTTTTGAAAAGAAACTGTTAAAACTATTGCTGTTACCCCTAAAAGATCGTCTTTTGTCGGGATTTTCTTGGGATCAGGGGGATTCGTCTTATGAATAAAAGGCTTATTATAGATAAAATATAAAGAAAAAGAGGACTTCTAACACAAATTGCATGATGCCTGCTGCCAAAGGTCCCATTGAAAAAGAGTCTAATATTTGATCATATTTCTCATCTTTAGCTGAACCAATGTATATAAGTTGCCATTCGATTTCTATTGAAAAAAATGGGTTTATAAAGGTTTTATTAAGCAAATTAACCATCAGGAATCTCTTTGACGGACTCAAATGTAATTTTTAGCTTGAGGGGTTGGAGAAATAGGGCTGGATTTTCCTCAACGATGATGTTTGTGATGTTGACTAAAGACATTTTTGGTTGAACAAGAAGTTTTTTTATAATTTTTAAATGGGATTAGGGAAATGAGGAAAAAACCCGCAAAAACTTTATTTTGAAGACTTTTTTTTTTGAAAAGAAACACAAAAATTTTTTAAAAAATTTAAATATTGAAAAAAAAGAAAAAACTATAAAAATTTTCATTTAAATCGTAATTTGTTCGTATAAATCGTAATTTGTTCTTTAAAATATTGAATTTATTCTTTTTTTCAATTATTTTTTAATCAAAATCAAAGCCTCCTTTGGGAGATTGGTGTTGAATTTCATCATTTGGTATTTCGGAAGCCATTTCTTCAAGCCCTACGTTTTCTTCTTCAGTTTTTTTTTCCTTTATTCTAATTTTACAGTCTTCTGACATCATAACCTCATTTTCACTTTTCTTTCTTCGAAAGCTATTTTCTTCATCATTCTTTTTTACAATAAAGACATTTTTGTATAAATTTTCCTGTTTTTCATTCGATTTAATCATTTCTGAACTTAATTCATTAAATTTCATTGTTTTATCAAATTTTTTCAAATGATCAAATATTTTCTTCGCGAATTTGTTTTTTTCCTTTTGAACTAAAAGATTGAGGATTTTCTCCAATATTTCCTGGTAATCATACTCCATCACAAAGAAATATAGTGCCAGAACAAAGAAAATCACATGAATTATCAGATTAACGATAACAACTTCGTTCTTATATTTCGTTTCTTCTGCGATATATTGTCCCAAAATCACTGAGGCCATATTACAAATAAACGAAACAATGATCAAAAGTCTCGCTGATTTATCTTGATAAGGTTTTCCCTTTGAATAAATTATCAGCAATACGATATAAAACGCGAAAATTATAATATGAATTGAATTATTTGAAATAAAAGTCACCAAAATGCTCATAATAGTCTTCCAAATCAAAATCACTGAAGTCCAATAATACCGATCTTCTTTATAGTCGTAAAACAGGAAACTCAGCATCAAAGCAGCATTCGAATCTATTTCAAAAACACCAGGAGCGATAATTTTTTCGTCTTTTGCAGTCTGTTTTTTCTCTATTGTTTTGCTTTGTAATTCTATTGTTTTGCTTTGTAATTCTTTTGTTTTGTTTTGTAATTCTATTGTTTTGCTTTGTAATTTGATTGTTTTGTTTTGTAATTCGATTGTTTTTTGTGGGTTATGTCTCAAATTTCTGCCTTTTGCACTATATTTCTTTTTTAATATATAAAGCATTACGAAGAAAGAGATGGGAAGTCCTAGAATCCAAAAGAATAAGCAAGGAAGTCCTATAGATAAACCTGTTGCGATATGTTCGGAAGTGTAGCATTGAATATGAGGTGCGAATCGGAGATAAGTATGTGAATTATTAGAATCTAAAGGCACACAATCGAAGAGTTTTAAAAAAGAAATGAGCAATTGAGTATATTGAGTATCGCAAACCACGATAAATGCTATTAAGATCGTTTTGAAATAAAATGTAAATGTGACTTTTTTTCTGAGAAAGATCTTTTTGTAGAAAAAGAAGATCAGAAAGGATATGCTGATGAAGATGTGGAGGATTATGGGTGAAATTATCAGAGTTATGGACTTGAAATAGAAGAGATCTAACTTTTGGTCTTCGTTTTGGTATAAACAGTCGAAATTCAAGGAGGATCCTGTGATTACATCGTTGAGGTTCTGATTGAAAGTGAAAAAACTCTCATCTAATTCGAAGATTTGACTGAATGAATAGATGAGAGATATCTGGTTAAAATGATCACGAATTATTTTTATCAAAATCCCAGAAATTTTCGCATCCTGTTGATATTCAAACAACACTGATTTTATCTCAAAACTCACAAAAATAAGCATAAACAGCAATTTAGCGATAAAAATCAGAATTTCTTTTGCTTCCCAATTGCATTTCAAGCAATTGCTTTCAAAACCATCTTTCGCATATCCATTTTCACATGTGATACACAAATCACCTTGATATCCTTCAGCACATAAAACTGGCTTCATAAAGTTTTCAAAAGACTGATGAAGACAAGCGCCTGAAAAAGGACATTCTTCGATAAGTATTGTTTCATTTGAAGAATTTATCCAATAATTCGCAAAAGGAACAATCTTCGAACCTTCACATTTGGAATTTTCTGGACAAATTTGACAAATATCAATGCCTTCCTGCTGAAAAGGATTGGAAGAAATAATTGGTGGAATATCGAGCGAATAAGTACCAAAAGGGCATTTCATACAAGTTAATAGGACTTTATCATAATATTCTCCTCTGATGCATTTCCTTATATAAAAGATGAAGTTCTTTTTCAATGCGAATTTGCCTTCTAATTCCAATTGAATTGTGTATGATTCATTCAATCGACCATTGATTCCAAACCTGTTGAAATTTATTTGTCCTTCTTTGACATTCACTCTTGTTTCTTTTAAGGTTATAGTCGGGTCAAAAAGTGATAAAGTAGCACTAGCAGATAAATCGTAAGAACAAAGGAAATTATCGGAATCATATATTTCGAAAAAAAGTTTAATTTCCTCATTATTATTAATAGAAATCAAATTTGGCTGATTATATCGATCAAAATATAAGCTTTCTTTATCTTCTACTGATATATAAGTCACATATAAGAAGAAAGGGGCACTCATATTCGAATTATTGACCACATTCAGAAAAGTCGCTTCATTTTGTAAGAAAATCATTTCGCTTAGTGATGAAATCTTATAGTTTTGTAAAAAAATCCCTCCTCCCAATGAATCTGCGGTATTTTCTTGAAATTTTGATTCTTTGAAGGTTATTATGCAAGAATCAGGAACTAGGCAGCTTGAATAGAAAGAACCTCCTAATCCAGTCATTTGTTCTAAACCCTGCGCATAGGTGGCTTTATTCTTAGCGAAATAACTGTTTTCAACGAAAGTGTTTGTAAGGCCTTTTAGACTAATGGCACCTCCATTGGCAGCATTGTTTTCGATGAAACTACAATTGGAAATCTTTATGGAAGATGACCCGTTTCCCAAATTGGAATTATCATAATCCAAAGAAGAAATGCTTTGATTTGAGCCTAGATTTATGAATTGTGAATTTGAAATGGATAAATTATAGTTTTTATCATAAAAATTCACAATTTTCACTCCTCCAAAAGCATTTTCTTTAGGTTGAGTCTTCGCGATCTCGAAATGACAATATGAAATAATCACAGAATTCAAATTGTATACATATACTGAATAGAACAAATCGTTGAAAAACCGAAGGTTTTCCATTAGTAAAGTCGAGCTGTCAATGCTCACTATTTCAAATTGTTCTTTGTGAAGTCCTGTTGTTTGAATATCGATGAAAGACATATTTGAGAGGTTTAACAGCGAATTGTATGCGAAAATCGTTGTTGCATTGTAGGGCGATTTTACAATAAATTGAGTGTTTGAACCTGAAAACAAGGCTTTTTCAAGAAATAAAAAAGAATCTTTTAATGTTAAGAAAGAACAAATGAAATTATCAATGGCTGAGATATGAGAAACATTCAATGTTGAATTTTCGCTTTTTAAGAACTGGAGAGTGTTGTTTGAGATAGTGAAATTCGAAAGGTTGATTTGAATTGAGTTTGAGAATTGGAAGAAATATTCTTTTCCTGAATATGCGAGATTTTTCAAACAATTTATATGAAATAAATTAATTTGTTGAGCTTTGCTAAAAACAAATAAATTTCCTATTGAAGAAGTTTTTATATTGGAATGAATTATTAGAGAATCTAATGAAATAGTGATGTTTCCTTCAGTTAGAAGAAAACTTCCCTCAACAACATTCTCAATGAGTAACAAATTACTGATTTTCGCATTCAGTTTCATCGAATAATTATCATTATTGATCTCCATCAGAGAATTTACCTTATTTTGTGTGAAATTTGAATTATTAATGAATAAATGACTATTTATCGCTTTTATGATCTGATTACATTTATTCTTGAAGAAATTATTCGAAAAAAGTGATAAATTATCAACCGTTTCGAAAAACCAAAGATAATTTGAATTTAACCCAACTGATTGAAAGTTCGACTTCTCGATAAGAACCCAATTATTCAAATAACCTTTATTTTTTATTGAAATCATCGCGTATTTCATCCCCGCCGAAAATGAAGAATGTGAAACATCTTTAAAATCTGAAGAAATAATCGAAATATTCGATTTAAAAGCACTTATCGCACTGGCTCCATTCGAAGCTTTAGAATTCTTTAAACTGGTATTTTCTATTGTTAATAAAGAATTATTCAAGAAAATCCAACCACCATCTCTTGATTCGCTTTTTTCGAATAAACATCCATAAATCTCTACAATTGCCAATGTAGCATAAATAGCTCCTCCTGCAATCTGACTAGAGGTTCCATTGAAAGAACAGTTATAAATGCTCAATTTACAAGAATTCAAAATAAGGATGACTCCTTTTGAATTCGATTCCACTTCGAATATTGTTGAATTTATCAAAGAAATTGAATTTTTTTCATTTGAATTTATCACAGCTCCATTGCCTTTGCAATTAATGCTGATAATTCTTGAATTTTTTATCATAAGTTTATTATTCATTTTGATGAAAATCATGCCGTTTTTTTCTAAAGAAATATTGGTAAAAATGCAATTTTCTATTGAAACTTCATTATTTGATTCCAGCATTATTATAGCCCCTCCCTTTAGATCATAAAACTTTGAATCGATTATGAAGAATTTGGATGTAGATATAAGCATCATAGCGGTTGTGCTCTTCGACATTTCAATTATCGTATTGTTCAAAATAATAATACTTGATATTCCAAGCAAAAAAGTGCCAGAAGGACCTTTAAGATTAGAAAAATTAGAATCAGATATGCTAATATCAGAAAAAACCACATTGATAAAGCCTTCATCGATTGAGTCCCCTAAGTCGAAATTAATGTTTTTTAAGATTAATTTCGAGTTGATGGCAAAGATAAAAGCACCTAGTTTTGAAGAAAAATTCGAAAAATTGCAGTTTATTATTGTGACTGTTGCCAATTCGAATGCTAAATTTCCAAAAATAATTGTGCTAAAATTATGAAACTGGCTGTTTTTGAAAATAATCGAGTTGTTATTTGAGGCAAAGCAATTGATCAAAGCCCCGAAACCATAAGAGAATGAAGTTTGGATTGTTATATTATCTACTTCTAATGTATTACTATCCCCAAGCAACAAAAAAACTCCTGCGGTACCTTGTACTGAATAAAGATTGGAAAATTCTGAGTTTCGAACCTTTACATTGTTTGCATTAAACGTTCTTATAAAGGTGTTTATATTGCCTAAACAATAAAAAAGCTTGATATTTTCAAGATCTATATTCGACACTTTATCAATTTTAACGTTAAAATTCCCAATAGGTGTATCATTGGGAAGATAAAACGTGATATTGAAGATTTTCAGAGTTATATTACCAACATAGAACATAATGAAACCTGATCGTGCTTGAATTGAGACTAAATTGTCCATATTCATTGTAAAATTTTCGCAATTTATAGCGAAATTTTGTGGAGCATTACAAGTTTTACATCCAGTGCTGAAAAATGAATAGTTACTTTGAAACATACTATGAAATCCTACGAAATTACTGCGGCCTCTAACTATAGATGCATAATTCAATTGGATATAAGTGTAGGACCCAACAAGAAATAAAAAATGATCATTCTCAATTGAAATGTAATTTAGAAGCAAAGTGCTATTTTGAACTGAATTTATCACGTTAAAAACTGTCAGAGGTTCATTTATAATTTCAGTCATATTTTTCAAAGAAAAATTGGTTAGAGTTAACAGAAGAGAAGAGGCGTCAAAGAGAAAAATCTTTGCAGGAGAGATCCAATAGGTTGTGATTTGGAGGTTGACGATGTTGATGATTCCTTTGACGTTTTTAAATTGAAACAATATTGGATTCTGGGTTCGGTAATCACGAGTCTTTAAAATATATTATTTTTTTTTATATGATTAATATTTTAAAATTTGATAAATATTAAAAAAAATCAATTTTTTTAAATTATTACGTAAAACTCATTTATTTTTGAAAGCAAAAGAGAATCGATGTTAATTGAAACTGAATTTGATTCACTTTTTATAAAAGAGTTTGGCAGATAGGCTTGAGCTAAGGCCATATTTTTTATTTGAATATTAGCCATCGGAGCAGATGCATAAATAAAGGAAATATGCCTCAAAAAAGAGTTGAAATTCGAGAACACAAAGGAATTCAGAATTAAACTCGCGTTTAGATTCTCAGCTAAATTTCAATAATTTTTTAATTTTATTTAAAAAAAATACTTAATTGAAAAAATCCAGCATAAACGTTATTATTGTTTTGAATTGCGGTTTTATTTAAAAAACAGACAGAACTTGTGGTATATAATTCAAGAATAGACCCACAGGAACATAATGTGAGATTTGGCCGATATTGACACGCAACAGAATCCATATGCATATCGATGCCTGTAATAGTGATATTTACTAAAAAAAGACTTCCTTTGATTCTAAAGAAAAAATTTTCAGTCGACAAATAAATTAAAGCTTTATTGATTTGATAGGTTCCTGTTAAAAAGTTCGTTATTTTAATGCCTTGAATGGTGATAATGCCTAAATAAATTAATTTACTTTGATTTTTCTTAAAGAAATTTTGTTAATTTTCTTGTTATTTTTGCAAAAAATACCATTGAAATATTCGAAGGGAGAAATCGATGTTTTATCAGAATATAAAGGAAAAGGTGCATCGACATTTGAGATTAAATTGAAAATCATAGTTTTATCTCCAGTTGAATTGCCATAATTAATAGCTGCTTTAAAAGCGTATTGGAGATTATCATAAGGGGCAAGAAGAGTTCCCGAACAGGTTTTTGTTCCACTTGGTGGGCATGCATTTGTCACATCAAATGGAGTTAGATAGTAGATTTTTAGCGAAGAGAGAAAAGAAAAGGAAAAGTAGAAAAAGATGAAATATGCTCGCATTTTTTGAAAAAGCACTTTTTTTTTTTTAAATCTTTAAAGTTTCAATTATTTGAGTTTGAATTTTTTTTCTCTCGCATAAATTGATTATTTAATTAATTTTTTTATAATTTGATTTTTTTCAAATAATTACCTTTAAACCAATTTCTTTTTGAAGAGATAATCTTCTAAATTATCAAAAAATGTCTTTTTAATCACATAAATGAAAATCGTCACATAAAATAATGAATTCAAAACCATTATCACTTGAAAATTTTGGAAAAAACTTACTAGAAGTGTGATAAGACTCAGAATTTTGAACATTTGAATGCTTGGAGATTTATAAGCCTTAAAACCAGCGATTATTCCCAAATAAAGCATAAAAACATTCTTGACGAAGGAGGAGAAGGTTGAACCAACAAAAGAATAATGTGAAAAAACGATGGTAAAAAACAAGCATATATAATGAATAAATCCGATTTTTTTATATTTTTCTTTATAATCGCTATCAAAAAGCAACAAAATTTCATATTGTTTGTTTTTCTTCACAAAATAAACAAAGAAAACACAATATATAAGAAAAATGGCCAAAACTATGAGGAATAATAGAATGAAAAACTCCTGCGAATTTAGTCCTAATTCCATAAAATAAATCGAGACTTTCTTGTTTACATTGAAAAAGAATACCAGGCCTATGAAATAATAGAAAAGAGTGATAAAGTTATTATTGAATAAAATGCAAACAATATCAAGAATATTCTTTTTATCGAATTTTTCGTTATTTTTGTTTAAAAAAAAGTTAAAAGCTCTTGAAAATGCGAAAATAATCACTATAAAAACCAATTGGAAAACAGGTATCAATAAAAAATAAATAAACATCAATATATTGAAATTAGAATCCCTTGTACCGGGATACATGCAATAGATCATATATAAATTGTTTTCAAAGAAGCTAAAAACACTTTGAACTTCCAAAAAATTCTCAAAATCAACTGGAAAATCTTCTTGAAATCTGGAACTCATTGCGAAAATATTCGAATGATAAACGAAAATATTGATTAAAGATAACAGAATCTTTGATTTTTTATCGTCGAGTTTATTTATTAATTGAAACTGATAACAAGAAATCAATGCTAAAATCAACCATTTGAAAACCGCTCGCAAAATATGATCATTCAAATAAGAATCTGTGCATTTCTTACATCTTCTTATCAAAGTCTTTCCATAATGCGCTTGACATTCATGACAAACATACCCAAAATATCCTTCTACACAAGTGTTATTGCATGATTCTTTTGTTTCGCATTGAATGATTTCAGGGTCATTTTCATTTAGATTCCAGAATCCTTTATTCGGGACAATAAATCGACCATAATGGCAAAGAGCATTCAAAGGACAGGCGATACATTGCGTTAAATTTGAAGGGTTTTGTTCTAAAGAATAGCTTTTATAGTCGCATTCAATGCAGATATTACTGGACAAAATATGCCCAATATCACAAGGTTTCATTCTTATCCAAATTGAGAAATTATAATTAATATTTGAAATTGAGCTTTTTTTATTTAATGCTCCAAAGCCGAATTTTAATTCAATTACTTCATTTGTGATGTTTTCTGGCTCCAATTTTATAAAAAAAGACAAGATTGTGGCAAGACTCTTTTGAAAGATGGCTTTGGTGTTGAAGATTTCATAATTGGAAGAATTTCCCTTCAAAATTTCAACACCCATATAATCAACAGTATCTGAAGTTCGATTGAAATGATCATAGGCAATTAATTGAATATCGATTTTTTGGCCAGAATACAAGACTACAATATCTTCTTTATTATAATTTGTAATCGAACTTGAATTTTCGACAATGGAAGCTCGAATTTCTGAAGTGTAACTTGAAAATTCGAGTTGTGAAGTTTGAAGAAAATCATGATGAGTTTTTTTGAAATTTTCGTAGAATTCAATGCTTGGGATGATCAAATAAGCAGTTTGATTCTTCGAAAATTGGCTGTTATTAATGAAAAGTTTAGAAGAATTACTAAAAGTATAAAAGGAAAAGGCTGAGCCAGGAACTCCACGATTCGATTCGAATTTCATTGACGAAAACTTTGTTAAATAATTTCCTGTGATATTGAGTCCACCAGTTGTATCAGAACCACAGGAGTTTATTGAAGAATTAAAGAGTTCTATTGTTCCCTCAAAATTGTTTTGTAGATTCTGAATTATTATTCCTGAACCAGAGGTTATTCCATGGATATTTGAGTTTGAGATGAAAATTGTAGAAATTGTTCGAAGCTTTAATGCAAAGAAAGAATTCTGTGAAAACTGAGAATTATCTAAGTAAAAGCTCGAAATATTTGCTTTTGAAACTTCATCGATAATAACTCCATAATTAACATTGTTCAATATCATATTATTGATGAAAACCTCTCCGTTTTGTGATTCAGAGCTTAAATATAAAAGAAAAGCCTCACTCGCAAATAAATATAACTTAATTTCTTCGATTGTTATATCTTCGAGTCGAATAGTTTCGCTTTTGATGTTTAAGCAAGTTATCTTCGAATTATAAACCAACCAATTACTGAGAACAGTTCTATTGGTTTTTTCTATTAATAAGAAATAATCCATATTCGAATCATAATGATCGAAAATGCTTATATTATGAAGAATTATTTCATCAGAAGAACTGACCCCAAAGAATAAAGAACTCAAATTGTGAAAGAGAACCCCATTGACATTTATATTACTCCCATTCAAAAAATTCGCGAAAAGCTTCGTCTGCATATTTGTATCATAGATGCTATTATTAATACATTGCAAATTCACAATAGAAACTGTAGTAAAATCCTCAATTGCAATAAAATTATTCATTATACTATTATTCAAGAATTCACAATCTTTGAACTCAATAAACTCCAAATTATAAACTTTAAAGAAAATCCCATTACCAAACATGATATTATTCTTTGAAATGAACCTATGAATCTCAAGTTTATTTCCTTTGATTTTTTCGAGTTCTATTTCTTTTTCCAATCCTATATTAAATAAATCTATCATATTTCCTCCTTTATATATAAGAGAATTGGCGATTTTTGTTTGGTTTATTAAACCGACACATTGAATCAAAGTTAGAATTCCATTGCCATTTTTAGAAGAAATTTCTTCAAAGTTTAAAGATTGAAAGTTTATTAAAATCTTTGCTTTATCATCACTTGTGATGAAAATAACACTCGAATCCTGTGTTAAACGAGTAAATTCACAGTCTTTTAGATCAAAGCCGAAGATAAAACCAGAATAGAAGGCATAAATCGCAGATCCTTGAACCATTTCTCTTTCATAATCAAGACTTCCACCTCTGAAATTAGTAGATTCTATCGTAAGATTGCAGTTTTCGAGATAGATATTCGCACCTTTCCCATAATTCACCATATTATTCGAAAAATTACTAGATTTTATTTGAAGCTTTTGCACATTCATCATGAAAAAAACTGCACCGTCAGTCGATGCATAAGAGTCTTTGAAAAGGCAATTCGTTAAATACAAACTGGTCACATTATCAGCAAAGATGCAAGCTCCACTATCAGCGACACTTCCTGTAAAGATATTGTCCTCAATAAAAATTGGAGAAAAACAATTCAGAAAAGAAAGACCCCCTCCAACTGATTTTTTCGCAACATTATTTTGAAAAAAATTTCCTTTAAAGAAAATTATCGCAGAGTCCACGTTTTTCGAAGCGATGATAAAAAACACTGTACTTTCAAAACCAGCGATGATATTCGAAAATTCACAAAAACCAACAGTTAAATTTTCGAAATTTTCAATAAAGAACAAAGTGTATTTGAAACTTGAAAGATTCGAAAATTTTGAATTTTCGACCTCAATCTTCTTCATATCAATTAATCGAATAAACCCTTCATCATCATTCCTCGAATTTCTGAATTGTGAACAATTGAAAAAAAAGTTGGATTCCGAACTTATATGTATCCCACCTTTTCCTTCAACGATCAATCCATCAATAATAGTGTTATTTATTTGAAGATCAGCTTTATTTTGAACCATAATAAGTTCCCCACTTCCATTATAAACTCTTATATTTGAGAAAATAGAAGAGTCTATTATTAGTTTTGTCTCTAAAACTCTGAAAACTGCTCGATAAATGGAGGGAAAATAAAAAAAAATTTCTTTGAAAGTGCAATTCAAGATTACTGCATTTTGGCCTTTTAGTATGAATAAAATATAGCCAAATTTGAAAAAAATGTTGCTGAAAGTCACATTTCTAAATAAGTAATTAATTTTCTCCGCTGTTATTGGAAAAAACAAAGAATATCCACTAATAATCCCTGAAAAAAAAGTATCTTCGAAAGTGAGATTCGCATTCGAATTGCTTAGCAATGAAATAGGTCCTGTTCCTGAACCATTGATCATGAGAAAATAGCATGATTTCACAATTAAAATACTCTTGAATGCAGTAATATGATTAGGGGATTTGAAAAAAATGGATCTCGAACAAGAAATGTTTCGAAAAAGCGAATTTTCAATGACGGTATTGCTCCAGGTTATAAGAAATGCGTAACTGCCGTTTTTGAAAGAAATTTCTTCAAAAATGCTATCTTTTATAAGAAACTGCGAGTTAATCTCTGCATCAAAGATTAAGAACATTTCCGCATCGTATATATTATACAAGGATAGGATAGATTATAAACTATTAAATTTGAAAATCGAAGGAAAACGTTTTGGAATTGCATTCCACATCCAATAATATTTGAAAATTGTGAATTATTTAACGTAATATGTGAATCATATGCTTCGAAGATCGTGAGAATCGAAGAAACATATTGTACAAAATTCATGAGTAAATTCGATATTATTATAATGCTTCTGTAATCATAAATAAAAGAACCCTTGAGATTTTCTATTGAAATCCCATCAAGAGAAATTGAAACGTCTTTTAAAATCAGGATATATCCGACATTGATATTTATCATTGAAACGTTCTTTATAAAGAATGAATCTTCGGAGGAAAATGCCAAAAGAATTGTTGAAGATTGAACTTCATTGAAAAGGAAATTACTTCCCAAATCAAGATCAACAGCGTAGAAATTCCAGCCGATAATCACTGCATTTTCTATTCTGAATTCAAAATAATTGGGGTTTTTATTAGTGAAATCTATGTAAAATATTCCTTTCGCGAAGAAAACATTCATAATTCCCGTTGTATTAATCAAAATCTTTGAATTCTGATAGATATCATATATCAAAGAATTGTAATTAAGAATCGCGTAAAAGTTGGTGAAATTCACATCATATATAATTAAATTAGAAGAAGTTCCATTCAGAATAAAGAATCCTTCGAAGATGTTCTGTGAATTTCTTTGAAAGCTTTTCTCTCTCAAATAACAAATATCACTGGAGTTTTCATAAGATGAAACTGATGGACAACAAAGCGAAGTTTTAGGACATTTGGTTCTGTCAGCGAGATGAACACTGCTTCCGTCAATAATGACTCCAGATATTGAAAGAAAATTGAGGATATGAAATGCAATTTTAGTGGTTTGCCATTCGATGATTGGATATTGAAGAGGAATTCGGGATTCGATATAAATTTGACCTATTAAAAAAAAAAATCAATATTTCTTTAATATATTTTGATTTTTTTATGAATATTCATTTCATACATATGTATTCATTATAAATTTTATCTACTTAATATATAATATTCAATAATATTTTTATTTTATCTTTATTGTATATTAAAGAAATATTGAATATTTTAATAAAATCTGACTGAAATTCAATGAATAATTTACCTAGAAAAGTGTTGAATAATTCCCTTGCTTCTATTTGCGAATCGTCTATGATATAAGGGAGATTTGTTGGGAAGATTTTGAAGTGAAATTCTTCTAAGAATGTTGCATTGGGGTTTTTAATTACGGTAGAATTAAAGGCGTAATAAAGTGAAAAGTATGGGTTCGTTTCAGTTCCTTCATTCTTAAATGAAATGGGGTTGTTATCAATAAAAACATCATGGGAAAAGGAGAAAATGATGAAGAAAAATAGAAAAATAAAATGAATAAACATTTTTTTTAATAGTTTTTCAGGAAAAATTTTAATTTATAAGAAGTTAGTTTTTTTTTATTAAATAAAATTTAAGTAAAATGAGATAAAATGAAAATATTAGATGAATTTAATTTTTTTTATCTAATATAACTGTTGATAAAATGAATGTTTCAGGCTAAATTTCATCTTTCAAATAAATTTAATTTCTTGAAGACAATGGAGGGATTTCTTTGTAAAAAAAATGCATTTTTTCTTCTATTTCTCATCAGTGTCAGTGCCAATCATGAACATTCAAATATAATTCTCGCTTTTTCAGGTTAAAATTACGAGGTTTTTCAAAACAAAACTTCGAGAATTTTGACAATTTTTCATTGCAAAATATCAAAAATTAAAGCTTTTATTTCGAACTGAAACAAAAAGTCTTTGAGGGTTGTTTTTATGAAGTTTAGAGAGTAATTTGAAGCTAAAGATTTAATTAATCCTCAAAATTTATATAAAAATCATTTTTTTTTGTTAGGAATATATTAAAAGTTTATAAGATTTCTTTTGTTTTTGAATTAATTTAAAAATTAAAAATTTATGATTTTTTCAATCAAAAAAAACTTGTTGATGGTTCAAAAAACCTTTGATATTGATAAATTTCCAAAAGAATTCGATCTTCTTTCAAAATATCGAGTCTTTATAATACTTTATTAATGCAAGCTTTTTCATCAAAATTGAAATCCTTCGAATCTCTCGTTTGAAACCCCATTTCCCCCGTCTTATCTATATTAATTGTTCTTATAATCTCATTGCTTCTCGTAGGCAGAATATTGAAGAATTGCGATCTCACAATGATCCCTGATGAGTCCAATAATATATTGAAAGTCCCTTGATCATGAATAGGGGGAGTCCCATAAAATGTTAAAATTCCATATTTTATCTTATATTTAATCCAATATGGTAGTTTTTCATTATTGAAGATTTCCATTAAAAAGGTTTTATTCGAACTTTTTCTTTGAGCTCTTATCTCCTGAATTTCGAAAAGGTTCATGAAACAGCTTTCTCCTCGAGAATATTCAAGTCTTCTAAACCATTTTCGAGCTTTTTTCGGGATTCCCAAGGCATCGGCTTTTAAAATACCGTATATAAGAGGTAAATTTATTTTATCTCTCCCTTTTTCCAATTTTTCTGATTTTAAAGATAATTGGAGATATTTATCAACATTTTCCTTATTTATTTCCATAGGCGGAAACTTTTGGCTCTTTAAATCTCTGTCTTTTTCTAAATAATAACAAAATTTCACCAATTCACGATACCACGAATTAAAGAATTCTTTTTTTAAAATGACTTTCATTTTCTGATAAACTTTAAAAGTGAAATTGTATCTTTTCAAAAGTCTATGGTACCAAAAACATTCGCAAATCACGAAAATCGTGCATCCTGGGTCAAGAAGGTCAATTATTTCATTTTCAAAATTGTTTAATTCATGATAAACCTTCTTCAATTCTTTGCTTAAAGTCTCTTTGAAATCATTTAATTCGATATCCAGTTTTTCCAAAACCTTAAATCTTTTGTTTTTTTTCAAACGTTTCCAAAAATGCATGCCCTTTTCGAGATCGTCTTTGATAAAGTAAATTTCCTTTTCGAAATAAATATCAACATATATGTTCTCTGGAGGGTATTGAAAATATTTCTTGAAAAAAACATTATAGAAAGCTGTCCTATATTTTATAAGCCCAATGAGTGTCACCAAAGGTCCAATTATTTGTATCATAATCGTCAAAGTGTATTTCCAAGACGTTTCTACTAAGAAATTCAGGGAATCTGAGACTTCATAATGCTTATTCTTAGCAGTTATCTGAATAGTGTAAGTTTTCTGAAAGGTTTCAGCTATCGGATTCATTCTTAACAATAGATTTTGTCCATCGAATTGTATCCATTGTGGTAAGAGTTGATTATTTAAAGTAGCCGTATAGGTTAAAGTACCGTTATTTGGGTCTATGAAGCAGTTTTTACTGATAAACGTTTGTGATTCTATTTCAACTTGAGGATTCTCCCTCATTTGCGATTGAATTTTGAGATCTGGGTTCAAAATAGGCGGGTAATATCTCACTTGTAACATGAATGAATCAGTGGTTGTATGATAGCCATTAAAAACTGATACTGTTATATTATAATCTTTGGTATCATTGATTCCAGGAGTGCCGGAAAACCGCAGGCTTTTACTATCAAAATCAAGCCAATTTGGTAAATTTAAAGCGGAATATTCCATTAAAGTTTGATAATGATTTTTAGAAGTAGAGCTTGATAAATAAAAAGAAAATTCAGAATCACTGATTATCAATCCACCATTTCCTGTTACTTTATTTACTTGGTCTTGTATTTTATGAGAGATTACAGAAGGAGGTATTAAATTTAAGAACCTTTGTGTTTCAAAATAATATTTTCTTTGTTTGTAATGTTTACCCAAAATAAATTTTATTTTTTCAGAAGAGATATTGGGATTATCAACTGCGATTCCTTGTGATGTATTGAACTTATCAGTTATGAAATAATCATTATCAAGATATCCAGCAAGCTTTAAAAAGTTTATTTCTTCAGAATTTAACTCTTGGGTTTGAATTTTCGTTGCATAAATTGCTTCAAGCGGTTGCAAAATCGATTGGAGGTCCCAATATGATGCGGGATTCACAATCATTTGAAAATTTTCACAATCAAGAGAAATCCAATTTAAAGCAGTGTTTATGTTAGAAAACTTAATTAATTTTATGGTATAACCTGAGATCAAATTTACAGGCCAAAACGAAATAATTATTTGGATTGTTTGACTATTAGGATTTATCGACATATCAGCATATAGATAATTTGTTAGAGAACCGAAAAGACAAAAAACTTGGACAAAAGCAATATAAATACAGCCTTTTTTGGAAGAAGTAATACTTTTTGTATTTTTTGCTAAATTTGATTGAAGTTTGATAGTATCAAGAATCATAGGATGGCTGATATTATGGATATCAATTAAAGTCAGATTATCAGATGTTATTATAAATAAGTAGCTTTCATCTAAAGTTTGCATTCCGACAATTTTATTTCCACTTGTTATCATGTCAGAGCAAAGGTTCATTTGATTTGAAGACATGTTATACACATAAAACCGTTCATAATTTGTGATAATATAAATATCTTCTTTTAGCTTCAAAATGAGATTTAAATCAAGATTTGGAAGAGTCCATGAATTTATAATAATTGGCGTATTTTTATTACTGACATTAATTTGAACAATACCATACAGTTCAAGAGTAACATAGATCTGAGATTCATCTTTATTTGCGAAAGTTAAATTTGCGTATATTTCAAAATTATTCAAAACTAAAGATGAAATAATTCTTGGATTCATATAATCTGTTGTGTTTATTACTATAAAATTCGAGAAATTTTCAAAGACTCCAACATAGACAAAATTTTTATCAGAAGAAATCAAGTAATCATTATATTTTAAATCAAGACTCCCTTTCAAAGTAAACTGAATATTATTAACGACCTCGTAAATTTTTAACCCACTCTTATCAAAAGCATAGAACAAGAATGGTGGATCTTGGCCTATCTTATCTGCTATGAGTAAAGCTGAAGAAGAATCTGAAATATTGTCAATCATAAATACTAAAGGCAACCCATTTTCATTGATGCCATAAATAAAATCACTTGAAGAAGATAATTCAATAGGCAAAGAAGAAACATTTGGAATGTATTGGAAACCACAAAATACAAGATAAGGAGTTGCAAAATTGTTCATGGTGATAATTTTTTGAATTAGAGTGCCTCCTTTGGCACACATAAGAACATACGTATTATTATGAGTCATTAAGGTTGAGCTTAATTTATTGATCACAAGTAAAAAATTTAATAGTTGTGGGTTTACAGGATTTGATAAAGAAAATAGATAATGACCAAAAGAAGATGTTAAAGAAAGAAATCGTCCATCTTTTGAGATATGCAGCTGACCAATAAATCGACTTAAACTTACAAGACCTGTCAAACTATAGGTGAAATTTTTGTTTAAATATATTTCCAAGCCACTCTTAGTTCCAACAAAAAGGTAATGTCTGTCACTACTCAATAAGGTTGCATAGGTTAAAACTTCGTTTTGGAAAGAACTTAAGTTTTTGAATTGAAAGCCTTCAGTGTCAATGGTGCTTATTACATTGTTTGAATCTACAATTATCAAAATATATCTTTCAAGGCTGCAATCTACAACATAGTTTTTGGTGGTCTCTATTCTACCAAAAGGTAGCCATTCAGCCAATAGAATGGGATATGTTTGATTTGTTATATTAAAAACACATATAGTATGTTCATAGCACAAATATAAAAGGCTTTGGTAGGTTTTGACAAATATCATTATGCTAGAAACATTTCCAAATGTGATATTCGAAGAAGAATTCACTAAATATGGCTGAGCAAAATCTGTACAATTAAGAATAAGTATGTCACCTACAGGACTACCTATCCCAATATAAACAAAATCATCTGATTTATGCATCATTAAAATTTCATACTCAGTTATTCTTTTATTCTCAATCACATAAAGATAAACAAGATTAACAATTTGTATATAACCGTTAGCAACTGCAATAATAGCATAAACTCCGTCATCCGACAAAACTGCACAAATCGAACTATCTTCTGAAAATTTATTCAATAATTCAAAACCTAAAGTATCCTCTGTTGAAAGTTCTGCTTGATAATCAGGGATAATTTTTTGAGCCTTTATACTTAAGGAATTAGCAGAATACCAAACAATTACAATATCTCCTGAACCAACAGAATCTATAGAAGGCAATACCTGATCATTGATATATTCTGTATTTATTTGAAACTCTTTCAACATGCTGTTCCCCATTAAATCATAAACAGCTCCAAATATCCCAAAACCATCAGAATCCTGTAAAAAACTACTCCACACCAAAAAAATGAATGTATCCGTTATTGTAACAGAAGGAGAAATTTGATTTAATTTATCAAATGCATTAACTTGAAAGCAACGGCCAATTTTATAACCAAAATTATCTATCATTTGAGCATAAACATTTTCCCCAGAATCATGATTTTGTATATCACACCAAACAATTATAGAGATATAAGGCGAAAAACGGCTGACAGCTATTGAGGGATAAGTGTTTAAAAGGTGTGTTGAATTATAAATAAAAAAATCTCCCGTTTTTTTCTTCAACATAGATTCAAAGAACACCCACCAATTCCCAACAATTATACTATAGTTTTTCCCTGATTCAGAGATTTCAGCGACCCAAACCAGCAAAATTTCACCAGACTCTGAATCTCCATCAAAACTTAAGTTCGTAATAGAATTGTAAGTTCTTTCATTAAGAATAAATTCACTTTCTCCCACTGTATAATTTTTAAAATATCTGCCGCATATATTAGTTATATTTTGAGATTTTGCAATCCAAACAACCAAGAATGATGAGTTATTCATCCCTTTTAAAATTGGATTTAATCTAGAAACATTATCGTTTATTTCATTCAAAATGAAATAGTTATTCAATGCGATCCCATAAAGATTAAAAATTTGACCATATATATTACCATCTATTGTATTCCTCCAAATTATAATAATATATTCATCTCCCTGAAGCCCTTGAATATAAACATCTGTGCAATTTTTCATATTTATAGAGAATAATTTTTTAATTACAAATTGCCTTGTGTTGAAAATTTCGCAATTTATTATCTCATCAATCCACACAACCACAAAAGAATATTCTAAATCAAGAATTTTCACATGTGTATTGATTTGTTTAAATGCAGTAAAGTTTTTTATCGTAATTTCGGTTTTGAAATTTCTAAACTTCATTTCAGTTCTTTGTACATAATATAACTGATAATTCAGAGAGATTCCTGAATTATTAAAGTTTTTGCTCACCCAAATCACCATAATTTGGCCTTGAGCATTCATCGCCACACGGGGAAACTTTTGATCTCCTTTTGTCAAAACATTTATTTGAAACTCACTTCCGTTTTTAAGACCTGATGAATTGAACATTTGACCAAAAATTCCAGCCAGATCCCCGTCTTGTGAAAGACTTTGCCAGCAAACGATGAAACCATAGTTTTTTCTTAAGGAAATTGTTGGATTTGTATGTTCATTATATAAAAATGTGTTGGCTTTGATTTTGTCACCGTATTTTATAATCACAGGGTTCGTTTTATTTATTTCTATCCATATGTTATAAATTTGTGTTTTTATTTCGTAGATAAAGATCTCATCGTCGATAGGGTATTCGCTTTGCCAAACTATCACAAGCTTACTGAGTAATGAGGCGTTTTTGAAGATATTGCTGTCATCGCTTAAGATAAAGCTCACCTCAGGATAATTAAGCTGGTATTTCTCAAAAGATTCAATCAAAACATCCCCACTGAAATTTAGTTTTTTTAAATCAATTTGAAACTCAAAATAACGGAAGAATAATATAGCACACGAAAGCACTCAAATGTGGGCTTGTTTGATCGCCTTCAGTCTGATTATTAACCAAAACTTCATTTTCTAAATAAGCTTCCCCATTTGCATCATATATCTGTGTATATATACCAGATCCCGAATCATCTAAACCTTGCCAAGTTACTACAAAATAGCCGTAAGAACAATCGACTGAAGGAGTATGTTGATTACCGAGAGTATATCGATTTATTTGAAATTCTGTTCCAAATTTTTTATTGAAATCTTGATAAAATTGACCATAAATTCCAAATCCATCACCATCTTGATCTTGACTTTCCCATACTGCCAAGAACATGCCATCAGATTGCATAGCCACAGAGGGGTGATCTTGAAAATGTGATTTAGAAGTGCTGATTTCTAATTCACTGCCGTATTTAGTCCCTAAAGTGTTGAATATTTGACCATGAATTCCCGTATTTTGTCCTTTTCGGACATGTTCGGACCAAACCACGATAGAATAACCATTTTCGATCAAAGAGTGAGGTTTTTTCCCCATGTTTACAACATTTGCTGTGATTTGGAGTTCTTGAGGAAAACTTTGATGGAGAAAGTTTTGAAGGGAGAAAAAAGGATAAAAAAAAACCAAAAAAAACAAATACATTTTGTTTCTTGAACTTAAATTTTAGAAAAAAATTGTAAGAGAAAGAAACTTTAAAAAAATTAATTAAAGAAAAAAAATCAAATTTTTTTTTTTCATTCAAAGTTTATTTAAAAAAAATTAATAAAATTGGTTTCATGTAATTTTCATACTTTTTTTTCTTATAATATTTTATTGATATAAGCCATTTCGTCGAAATCTCTATCTTCTTTGCTTTCATGCATAATGTTTTCACAAACTTTTCTAAAATCTATTTTTTTGTTCCTTTCTGTTTTTTCTTGCGGCAAAATATTAAAAAATAATGATCTAATTTGCGTTCCCGATGAATCAAGGATAATATTCAAGCTTCCTTCATCATGAGCAGGTGGTGTTCCATAAAAAGTCAATATTCCATATTTCACTCGATATTTTATCCAATAGGGCAATTTATCATTATTGAACGATTCAACCGCGAATGATTTATTTCCATGAGCCTTGCGTTGAGCTCTTATTTCTTGTATCTCAAAAACATTCATAAAACAGCTTTCTCCACGAGAATATTCAAGTCTATTATACCATTTTCTTTTTGTATCAGGGATTCCCAATGCATCAGCTTTCAAAATTGCATAGATTAGACCCATATTAATCTTTTTTTTTCCTTTTTCTAATTTTTCAGATTGAATAGCAAATTTAATACTTTGATATATTAAATAATACTTGAAAGAAACTATTTCTAAATACCAGTAATTTTGATATTGTTTTTTCAAATTGAATTTCATTTTGTTAAAAACTTTTTTTGTAAATTCATTTTTTTTCAAAAGAGAATGATACCAAAAACATTCACATATAACAAAAATTGTAGATTCAGGCTTCAGAAGTTCCTTATTTATTTCTTGAACGTCTTTGAAATTATTATGTATTTGCTTTAATTCATTGGCCAAAGTCTCTTTAAAATATTTGGTTTCGATGTCAAGTTCATCCAAAATTTTTAATCTTTTAGTTTTTTTCAAATACTTCCAAAAAAGAGATGCAGTTTCAAGATCTTTTTTAATAAAGTATATTTCTTTCTCAAAATAAGTGTCAATATACAGGTTTTCAGCAGGAAAAACATAGTATTTTTTAAAGAAAAAGTTATATAAATCCTTTCGATACTTTATACATCCAATTAATGTAATAACAGGTCCAATAATTTCAGCTATAATAGTTAATGTATATTGCCAAGAGGTCTCTACTTGAAAAGTCAAATTATCTGATACAGAAAAATGATTATTTTTAGCAGTTATTGTAATTGAATAGACTTTTTTAAAGGTTTCAGCTGTTGGAGTGATGATCAACATGAGATTTTGTTCATCAAATTGTATCCAAGAAGGTAATATTTGATTGTTTAATGTTGCTGAATAAGTCAAAGTAGCATTATTTGGGTCTATAAAGCAATTTTTACTAATGAAAATTTGTGACTCTATTTCAACTTGTGGGCTATCGGTAATTTGAGATTGCATTGTTTCGTTTGGATTCAAAATTGGATAAAAATATTCTACTTTTAACGTAAACTGATCATTTGATGTATGATATCCATTAAAAACAGAAACTGTTATATTATAATCTTTAAGATCTTTTATGCCAGGGGTACCAGAAAATCTTAAAGTATAACTATCGAATTCCATCCAATAGGGTAGATTTGAAGCAGAATAAACTAAGGTTGTTTTGTAATGGTTTTTGGAAGTAGTGCTTGATAGATAAAATGAAAATTCAGTGTCAATAGTTATTTTTCCTCCTGTCCCTGTTGTTTTATCCAATTGGTCCTGGACTTTATTATAAATTTCTGAAGGAGGTATTAACTTTAAAAACTTTTCTGTTTCAAAATAATATTTTCTCCTATTATAATGTTTACTCAAAATAAAAATCAATTTTTCAGACGAAATATTAGGATTGTCAACTTTAATAGTCTGAGATATATTGAATTTATCAGTTATGAAATAATCATTATCGATAAAACCAGCAACCTTTAGAAAATTAATTTCTTCAGAGTTTAACTCTTGGGTTAAGATATTTGTTGCATAGATTACTTCAAGCGGTTGTAAAATCAATTTAAGGTCCCAATAAGATGTTGGATTCACAATCATTTTAAAATTTTCACAATCAACAGAAATCCAATTTAAAGCAGTGTTTATGTTAGAAAACTTAATTAATTTTATTGTATAAGTTGACATCAAATTTACAGGCCAAAACGATATGATGAATTCAAGTTGTTCGCTTTGGGGATTAATTGCCAAATCAGCATACAGATAATTTGTCAGAGACCCAAATAAGCAATAAACTTGAACAAAAGCAATATAAATACAGTTTTCTTGAGCTATTATTTTTGGAATTTCTTTTAAAGTTGATTGGAGTTTAATGCTGTCAAGAAGAACTGGATTACTAATATTATGGAGATCAATTAGAATCAAATTCTCAGCAGTAACCACAACTATATATTTTTCTAAACAAGTTTGAATTCCATAGATTTTATTCCCATTGGGAATCATCTCGCTGTAAAGAACCATTGTTGTATAATTTGATAAATTGTAAATAAAAAGCCTTTCATAATTCGATATAATATAGATATCATTTGTAAACTTTGCAATCAAATTAAGTTCAACATTAGAAGTTTTGATTAAATTTAATATTTTTGGGTTTTTGGTATCATTGACATCGATTACAACTATTGCATTTTGCTCAAGTGTTGCATAAATTACACTTTCATTACTATTGGCAAAAGTTAAATTGGGATAATTTGTATAATTAGTTAAATTTATGCTTGAAATTATCTTTGGATTCATAGAATCATTTGTGTCAATAATTTTAAAAGTTATTACTTTTTTTTCATATGCTGCTACATAAATAAATTTCTGATTAGAAGATATTAAATAATCATGATATGTTAAATTAAGACTACCTTTCAATGTAAATTGAATATTATTGGCAACTTCATAAATTTTCAAGCCACTCTGATCAAAAGCATAAATAAGAAATGTGAGATCTTGTCCTTTGGATTCTGCCAAAGCTAAGGCTGAAGCAGAGTCTGAGAGATTTTTGACAACAAAAACGGCAGGTGAGCCTGATTTATCAATTCCATAAACAAATTCTTTGGAAGGTGCTAATTGAACAAATAAACAAGAAATACTTTCGATATATTGATAACCAACAAATACGAGATAAGGGGTTGCGAAAGTGTTCATCGAGATGACTTTTTGAATTATAGTGCCACCTTTAGTGAAAAAAAGAATATACTCATGATCATTTGTCATCAGTGTGGAGCTTATTTGATTGATAGAATTCATAAAAACCAACAGTTCGGGGTTCATTGGATTTGATAAAGAAAATAGATAATGACCATAAGTAGATGTTAAAGAAAGAAATTTTCCATCATGTGATTTATGGATCTCGCTAATAAACTGACTTAAACTGACAAGACCCGACAAAGTAAATGTGAAATTTTTATTTGTATATATTTCTAAACCAGACTTTGTCCCAACAAAAAGGTATTTTTGATCATCACTCAATAACGTTGCATAAGTGTAAACGGCGTTGTGAAAAGAACTTATGTTTTTAAATTGATTGTTTTCAGTGTCTACAATGCTGATGAAGTCATTCAAGTCTACAACTAAAAGTATCTGTTTATCAAGATAGATATGAAAAAAATAGTTTGTTGTAGTGTCTACTTTACCAAAAGGCTCCCATTTGGATAAAAATATAGGATTTGTCTGATTTGTGATATCAAATTTGCATATTGTTAACTGATATCCCAAATATAAATAGTTTTCATAAGTTTCGAGAAAAATCAATATTGTGGAAGAGTTGCCATAAGAGATATTAAAAGTAGAATTGATCAATTCAATGTGAGTAAAATCTTCACAATTCAGCATAATTAAATCATTTGGAGAATTACCTATCCCAACATAAACAACGTTTCCTGATTTATGCATGAACATAATTTCAAACTCAGTTAATTTGATCTGCTCAATCACAAAAAGATAAAAAAGATTAATGATTTGTACATAGCCGTTATGAATTGCGATAATAGCATAAATTCCATCATCAGATAAAACTCCACAAATTGAACTCTCTTCAGAAAATTTATTCAATATTTCAAAACCCAGAGTTTCCAATGAAAAAAGATCAGATTGATAATCTGGAACGATTTTTTGAGCCCTTATACTGGAAGAATGAGCTGAATACCAAACAATAAGAAGATCTCCTGAACCAATAGAATCTATTGAAGGTAATATTTGATCACGAATATATTCTGTATTTATTTGAAATTCTGGCAACAATCTATTTCCCATTAAATCAAAAACTGCTCCAATTACTCCATAACCATCAGAATCTTGCAAAAAACTACTCCAAACCACAAAGATGAACTTATTTGTAAGTGTAACAGAGGGAGAATTCTGATGTAATTTATCAAATGTATTGACTTGAAAGCATTGACCAAATTTACTGCCAAAACTATCTATCATTTGAGCATAAATGTTTTCACCTGAATCATAATCCTGTATATCACTCCACACTATTACAGAAAGTTTCGGCCATATTGGATCCAGTGCAATTGAAGGGTAAGTGTCTAGGAGGTTGGTTGAGTTATAAATAAAAAAATCTCCTGTTTTTTTCTTAAAGCTCGAATCCATAAGCAACAACCATGATCCGATAATAACACTATAATTTTTTTCTTCAGATAATTCATCCACCCAAACTACTAAAATTTCAGAATTTTTGGAATTACCTTCCATATTTAATTTTTTAGCCGAAGTATAAGTTTTATCATTCACAATAAATTCACTATCTCCATTTGTGTAATTATGAAAGTATCTACCATATATATTAGTCTTATTTTGAGATCTTCCAATCCATACCAAAAAGAATGAAGTGCTTTCTAATGCTTTAATAACAGGAGTATATCGATAAATATTATCATTTAATTCGTTCATAATGAAATAGTTGTTAAGTGCTATAGCATCAGAATCGAAAATCTGACCATAAATATTGCCATTTACTGTATTTCTCCAAATAATAATGAAATAAATATCTCCATTTATGCCTTCGATAGCAACATCTGTCGAATTTTTCATATCTATTGAGAATAAAACCTTCATCTGAAACTGTCTGGTATTGAAAATCTCACAATAAATTATATCATCGGCCCACACAACAACAAAAGAATATTCTAACTCAAGGATTTTTACAGCAGTTTTAATTGGGTTATTCACTTTGAAATTATGGATCAAAATCTCTGTTTTGAAATTTCTTAACTTTATTTTAGTTTGTTGATGATAATATAACTGATAATTAAGAGAAACCCCTGTGCTATTGAAATTCCTGCTCATCCAAATCACGAAAACCTCACCTTCATCATTCATTGCCACATGAGGAAGCTTTTGATCTCCTTTGATCATCACATTTATTTGAAACTCAGTGCCGTTTTTAGCACCTGATGAGTTGAAAATTTGACCAAAAATTCCAGTTTGATCTCCATCCTGCAAAAAACTTTGCCAGCAAATAATAAAACCTTTGATATTTGTCAAGGAAATACTTGGATTAGTGTGTTCCTGATAGAGAAAAGTGTTGGCTTTGAAGGAATCACCATATTTTAATATAATGAAAGAACTTGTGTTAAAATTTATCCATATGTTATATATTTGTGCTTTTATCTCATTTTTGAAGTTTTGACCATTCATTTGCCAAGCTATCACTGCTTTACTGAGAATTGAAGCGTTTTTTTCGAAATAACTATCATCGTATAAAATATAGCTAACAACAGGTTTTTTAATCTGGTATTTCCCAGAATAAATCAAAACATCTCCACTTAAATTCATGATTTTTTTCTCAACATCATAATTGAAATAACTCAAATACAATTCATAAGTGGTGTTCTCTTGATTATAACTTTCCCAAACTATAACAACATTGAGGAATTTCTTCAAAACTGAAAAGTAAATAAAAGCATTTACATATGGGTTTGTTTGATTCCCTAAAGTCAAATTATTTATCAAAACCTCATTTTCTAAACAAGCTTCGCCATTGCTATCATATATTTGAGTATATATACCATATCCTGAATCATCTAAACCTTGCCAAGTCACCACAAAATAGCCGTATGAAAAATCGACTGAAGGAGTCTGTTGATCGCCTATAGTATATCGATTAATTCGAAACTCTTGTCCCAATTTCTTGTTAAAGTCTTCATAAAATTGACCATAAACACCATATCCATCACCATCTTGATCTTGACTTTCCCAGACTGCCAAGAACTTGCCATCAGATTGCATTGCTACAGAGGGATGATCTTGAAAATAAGATGTTGAAGTGCTGATTTCTAATTCATTGCCGTATTTGTGTCCTAAATTATTGAAAACTTGACCATGAATTCCAGTTTTTTTCCCCTTTTGAACATGTTCTGACCAAACCACAATATAATAGCCATTTTCTATAAGAGAGTGAGGTTTTTTACCCTGATTGACTGCGTTTGATGTTATTTGCAGTTCTTGAGGGAAACTTTGATGGAGAAATGATTGATGAGAATATAATGGGAAGAGAAGAATGATGAAAAAAAAATACATCTAAAACAAAAATGTTTATTAAATGTTGTTTTAGTAAAAAATAGAAAAACAGTAAAATATTATAAAACAAATTATATAACTATCTCAAAAAAAACTTGTTTATTTTAGTTTTATTTGTTTTTCCCTCTAATAAATATTTTAATGTTGTTCGTCCTCTTTCATTCAAATGATGTTTTTCCATTTCAAAAATGCTCTTTTAAAATTTCCACTACTTTCTTTTTTCTTTCCTTCTCTAAAAACTTCATATAACATTTTTTTACAATAAAAAAATTTAAAATTAAATTTTTGTTTCTTAATTTTTTCAAATCAATTTTTTATTTTTTTTAATTAATTTTTTTTATCCAAAAAAGAATCCAGTTCCTCCACCTTCAGTTATTGCAAGCGTCAATTTTTCTTTAAAAATCTCTTTCGTTGCATAATTGGGAATATCAATCTGTCCAAAGCAAGTATGTGCAATTGGCAATGATTTTGGATCTGATAAGCTATTTATTCTAACTGGGAACTCTTTGAAACCACCAATTGGCACCCTGAAACAACCTAATCAAAATTATAAGATAAAATTCAAATACAACTCTATAAAAATTTTATAAGTTAAGAATTACCTAAAATATAGAAAAGGAATTTGGCTTTCGTATTTTCATCATATTCTCTTAGTATTTCAAATAACCATTTAGGAATATTTTCTCCATTTGAATAAGAATTATAGACTAAATATTTTTCCATTTCATCAACTAAAAGAAGGAAATATTCAACTTTTTACCTAAAATTTATATTATTTACCATCAATCGTGGGAACTCCAGCCAATCTTACCCCTAAATCTTGTTCATTTATAATAGACAAGGCTTCTATAGGAATAATTTCGGTTATTCCTTGTATCATTGCTTCTGTTTGGCTTTCGATTTCTTTTGCCATTTTGGCATATGCAAAGGCTTTAACATATTCTTTCTTGTTGTTTTCAGTGACTTCTATTTGATTTCCATTCTCTGTTAGATCAATTATTTTCAGATTATCCAATTCTTTTTTCTCATAACTAATAGATTTATTTTAGTTAAATATGATAATTTGTTCAAAAGAAATAACCTGAAAACAAAGCCCATTTCATTGATTGGATTTTCTAAAACCCATTTCATGCTATTAAATAGTTCTGCATCCACATCTTGCAAATCATTAATATACAGAGTTTTTTCTAGTTTTGTTTTTTAATTTAGAGAATGGATATAGAATTAGTTAAAGATTTACGCAAAATATGTTTCAAAAATGACTTGACGAAATACACCTCAATATTCCATTTTTCAATAAGAGCTTTTCCTATCAATCTTCCAAGCATTCTAAAATGAAGCAAATGATCAGGAATCAAATAGGAGAGAGGATTAGGCTGATAACTTATTTTATTTTCAGATGCTTTAAAGAGTCCCATTTCTGGATTAAAGACTTCTTTAATCAAAAGTGAAAGCCATTCTCTGGTTAAACCTCCTAAAAAAAACTTTTTGAGATATTTAAAAAAAAGAAATGAACCAGCATCAATTCCACATTCGTTTTTGAATTCAACATTTATTTTGCATTTGACCAATTCAGCCGGAGTTTTTCGCAAAAGGTTTTCTAGTGTGCTTTGCCAAACGGCTTCTCGATCCAATGATACTTTAAAGAATTAATTTATTTAATAAGGATTTCATAGGAAAATTATTCAAAAAGAAACTTTTATCATATGTCTCATCATTGAATTTTTTAGAAGCTTCCGCTCGAGCCATATATCTAAACAATTTTAATTTGATTAATTGGAATATAAGAAAAATATAACGTCAAATAAGCAAATTTAACATTGGTGTTGATGCTGTGAGCAGTTGGAGCTTTTTTAACATAATAAAAATAATTCTTTGAAATTCTGTTGTTGTTAGATAATCCATATCGGATAAAAATTTCAACTAAAGAACAGTAATTTCCATAAGCTAAGCTCAAACTATTTTTTAGACTAATATCAACATCAGCTTTTCGTGCAAAAGCTGAGAAAATCTTTCCAATTTTTTCTGATTTAAATTTGACTTCTTTTTTCTCTTCTTCGGGAGCACTGGTTCTCAATTTAGATAATTTTGAAGAAGTCTGTCGGTTCGGACTTTCACTTTCTTTCTTTTTCTGATATTCTTCATCCAAAGGATTCAAAAAACTGTATAGATCAATAAAAAATTTAAAAGTATGTCTGATTGCTTTGTAGATTTCTGTGGGATAATAATCACTAAAAGAGAAATTAGTTCCAACAATATTTAAAATAACAAAACAAAGCTCAAAATAATCTTTGAAAAACTTGAGAATAATTTCGTTTTGATGTATTTTTTCATTGATTTGATTTAGTATTTCTTCGATTATCAGATAAAATTTTTGCTTTCTTTCTTCTTTGTATTTCTCAGGGTTTTCTTTTTCAAGTTTTGGATCAATTCTTTTTTTGCTTTCTTGTTTAGCGAATTTGTCAATCACCTTTTTTAATTCTTTCAAAATATTTCTTCCATACTTTCTCATATCTTTTAATGTATATCTTTCAATTTCGGTTATTTGATAAATAACTGCCCAATGACTCTCTCTTTTGGTTGAGTCTTGAAGTGCGGAAATATCATCCACAATTTGATTACTATTTTTGAATTCCAATATTTTTGCTTTTTTCATGTTCGAATCTTCACAAGATTTCTCAATATTAGATTGTAGAATGAGCACGATTAAATTGATGAAACCCTGAAGATCGTTTGACAGAAAATGCTGTATTCTATCAAAATTAATCAAAAATGTATTCAAATCCATATCTTTGACATAATAATTTAGAAACACACTTTTTGGAAGATTAGATATTATTTGAGGATATTCAACTTTTTGATTTTCTTTCAAATCTTCTTTAAAAATTAATATATTCTTCAATGAATCAAAAAACACACTAGTAAATAAATATTTTTGTTTTTTATAAATCATGATTTTTTCGAGAATGCTTTCTTTTTTGGCTTCATTTTTTTGTTGAGATAAAATGTTTCGATTTTCTTGAATAATAGCTGAAAATTGATAAGTTGAATTTTCGTAAATCAAAGCTGTGCATCCAAATATATAGGCGTTTAATAAAAGAGGAAGTGCCACTTTTTTCTCAATCAAAAATTCGAAAAAATTGGTGAATACATTCATAAAATAATCATTGTTGTAAATCACATTTGATCCATTTAAATGCTTAGGTGAGATTATTTGGCTTTTTGATGTTTGTCCTTGATAGAATGTGAGCATAAATACAAAAGAATCAAGGATTTTATAGGCGTTTCGAGGGTTTAAGCATAAACTTTTTAGAACTTTAGACATTAAGCTAATATTGCTTTTATCATTAGTAATTTGCATGAATTTTGACAAATTCATGATTAAATTATCACTGATTTCGGGCAAATCCTCATAAAAGCTTAAATTATTGAAGACCCTTTCTAACTCTTCATTTTTTTCGTAATTTTCAAATAAAATCCTTTCATCTTTATTTTCAATTTGAATATCTTGAACTGATTCAGTGTTATCGAAAATATCTTTTTCATCGAAGTTCAAATTCTCTTCAGCAATGTTTAATAAGCTGGAAGAACAACTATCAGCATCTTCTTTGGCAACAGTCCTTTTTCTATAGAAATCTACATAATTTTTTCTTAATTTTTTCGCTTGTTGTCTTAATTCTTGAGGAAGTTCTTTGATTAATTCATAAGGAAAAACTCTTAATAAATGATTTTTAGATTCTTCATCCAATTCAGTGATGCCACTGCAAAGTTTTAACCAATCTTCTTCAGAGAAATTTTCTTTTGTTTTAAGGCCTTTATCATTAACGAGTTTGTTAAGAAGTGCGTTTTCACGAATGGTCATAATTCTTAATTTATTAATCAGTGCTTTATGTTTTTCAGCATCCTTAATAATTTCTTGTTTTTCTTCTTCTTTCTTGTTATATTCAGTTCTTGCTTGTTGTAATACATCATTTTTTAAATCATCTGGTAGACCTTCGAAATATTCTTTGTCAATCGCGTAAAGTGTCAAACAATCAATTGAGAACCCATTGGCTTCAAAATCATAAGATTTTTTTTCGTCATATTTTTTCTGTTCAGTTTTCAAAATTTCTTCCTTGGAAACCTCATCCAAACCATTAAAGAAATTTAGGTCGATTCCGTAAAGACTTAAACTATCTAAAGGAAATCCCTTTCCAACAAAATCAAAATTTGCAACAGTTTCTTCATTTTTTATTTCTTCTTGTGGTTTATCGATTCTTTCTTTCGTGACTTGCGGTTCAGATGATTTTTGCTCTTCAATTAACGGCTCATTTTGTTCGGGTTCTGCCTTTGGTTGTTCTTGTGGAGAATTGATCAAAACCATAATTAAACTTGAGAAATCGTCAATCGGAACATCTTTTTGACTCGTCGCAGATATATTTTTATAAAGATGTTCAAAGATATCATTATCACAAGAAGCATACCCTTTAAATTTTGTTGTATCTAGCAAATAAATAAAGTATGAGAATGTAATTCCGTGGTTATAACAGTTGCAGTCATTTTTCTCACCAAATAAAATAACATTTTTTTTTGCCTCTTGGATCCAATCAAATGCAGTTGTTTCTGCATCTGGGACCCAATCACCTATTATTACCACAGAATCATCTTTAATAGGTGTTTTGAAAAAAACTATTCCACCAAAATTATTTCTGATACACTCATAATATTCATTCATTTTTGAGGATATTTGAGGTATTCTCGCTATAACTGAATCAAAATAATCTGCTTTTTTAGTATTCTGTGGAGAAATGTTTGAGCTATAATCTTCAAATTTAGTAATTAATTCGTTGCTTAAAGTAGTTGAAAGTGTTGATTTTAATTGGTCAATGCTCGAAGAAGGAGAAGTTTGAGTTAAAACTTCTTGAAAATTTTTATGTGTGTAATATCTATTATTATTTTATTAATTTTTTTTAAAAATTCATTTAAAAATTACTTGTAATATTGCATGTCTTTCTTTTCATATTTGCTGTTTTTTTTTTTTACAATGCTCGTCCTAACAATTCTATTATGGACTTTTTTGAATAGAGTGAAAAATGCATTATCAATTTTCAAAAATGGTAAATATAAGTCTTCATTGTATTCATTCAAAATAAATATGCATATCTCATATAATTCTTGATTAATTTTCTCATCAAAATGAATGAGATTTTTAGAAAAGGATTTATTCTGAACGAACAGTGCAGTTGTGAGCAATATCAAACTTTGAAATTGTAAAAATGTGTTTAGATCTTTAAAAATATTTTTGGATTCGATAAGTCTTTTAAACTCAGCTATGCATCTCGATAATAGCTCATATTTCCATAAGGTTGAGGAAGAACACAATATTTTATTGTCTTCCCCATTCACAAATCTAAAATAATAATTTTTTTTGAGCAAATGGGAGAGAATTTGTTCAGAAATTGGACCGATATATGGATAAGTTAACCATAAGAAATCGATGAAACTTAAGCGATCGTTATTGGATTTATATTTCTCTTCCATGGATTCAAACAAAGAGGGCAATGATTTATAATATTTTTTTATCGGCTCCATTGAAACACTGAATTCTAGGACATGTATGAGCAAGGAAGGAAATCTATCGATCATTTTTTTCAGCAAATCTGTGCATATAGCATGGTTTAATCCTAAAAACTTCTCTAGAATTTGTGTGGACTTTTCTTCTGGAAGATTGGAAAAATGATTTATAGCGTAACCTATGGAGATTACAATTCTATTGAGAAGATTGTCCATAATAAAAATGATATCCTTTGAGATAATAGGTTCTTCAGTTTTCTCGATTGAATTGAATTTATCCATTTCTAAAAAAAGAGATTACAATTAAAAATATGAAAAAAAATAAAATAACCTATTGTTGATCGAAGAATGACCGATTCTTTGTTCTCAGAAAATTCACACAAGTTATGCAGGATTTCATAAAATAGTTTGCCATTGATGCAAAAAGAATTTGACAAATCGAGATTTTGAGTGAGTTCTTCATTTTTGATTGATTTTTTTTGTTGATTCAAATCATTATCAAAAAATAACTCCTTTATTTTAATCTCCAGAGAAAGTTTTTGTAATCTCTCATTTCCATCATATAGTAAAATTAATTTCTCTACAATAAGGAAATAATATGAATAAATGTTGTTGGCATAGCTATCATAAGAGGACACTCCCACATCTCCAATATTCAAAATAATATTTTTTATTTCATCAATTATCTTAAGAGATTTCTCTTTAGAATTTATCAAATCAAGATCTCCTAAGATATGCATGATAATTTTCAACAAAGAGCAAAGTTCCAAATTATCGAATTTTACATTGTCTGGGGTTACATAAATATTCATCAATTCTTTCACAAATTTTAGATTTTCCTCATAATATTTCATTTTTTCAGAATCTCCAGGAATTAAACTCAAAAAATTTTGATAAAAAGCACTCAATAATTTTGAGATTAAAAATGAAAATGAAGGTTTTGCTTTCTCAAAAACATTGTCGATTGTTAGTTTTTCTTTTATTTTGAAAATAACCTTCATTAAACTTTTGAAAAAAGAAAAAGACTGGAAAAGCTTTGTAAATCCTGTCGAAAAACTCGGAGAATTGTCTTCAAAAACCGCCAAAGACGCTAAAATCACTAGAAGCTGGTTAAAAAGAATTAGTTTTTTGTCCAATGGTAAACCATCAAATTTCACTTGAATGTTAAAAAAGTTAACAGCTTTTTTCTCAACAATTTCCGTCAAGGTTTCTTTGTAAATTTTTAAATCTTCTTTAAAATTAAAAGTCTCTTCCACAAGATTTTCAAAAATCTTTTGGAAAATTTCTGCTATTTTCAAAAAAATTATTTTCTTATCAGTTGCCTCTAGCTCACTATCATTTTCACATTTAGTCATGCAAATACCTTTTATTATTCCAAACATAGAATCGTAATCAATTTGACTTTCATATTCAGATTTTATGTAATGGTCAAAAATCTGTTCTATCACAATCGAATAAACCTTATAATAATTTTCTTTTTGTTTGTATCCAGTTTCATCACTAGAAAATTTTGCATCTCTCGAACCATTATATATATCAAAAGCCAAGCAGTGTCGGTCCATAATTGCATCAAGATCATTCATTAACGAAAACCAGGATTTATATAAGGGAAGTCTCACGTCTATTTTATCTAAGAGAAACACCCTCGAAATCTCAGAGGTGACAGAGCTTAAAATATTAAATAAGAAATTACTACGCATTATGTTAAAATTTATTTCCATTATATGAAAGATTGTGATTTTCGTAAATAAATCAATAGTGATTTTCTGATCTTTGTTGCAAATTTTTATATCAATCTTCTGGATTTTAGAAAAATTAACTATTGATTGATGAAATTGATTAACTTTCTCAATAAGTTTTTTCTTCTTAGCAAAAAGAAAAGAATTGGACTCATTAAGAAAAACTTTCAATAAGTGATTTATTATTGTATTTTTTATGATTATTTCTAATGCCTCACTATCCGTAAGATTTTCTAAGTTAATTTCAGAATAGTTTTCTATCAATTTCTTTGAGAAATTTTGATAAAAATTTTCAAGTTTTTCAAGATTTTGAACGTCTGTTTCTGCAAGAATAGATTTCAATTTATAAACTCTTTTTGGCAAACTTAAAATTCTATTTATTATTTTATAGCTTTTCAACATAGCCTTATGAGAGTAATCAGAAGATTGCACAATTCTCTGATAAATTTTATTATTGACATTGATAGGTCTCAAATCTATAGCCTCAAACAAATCAAATTTCATGTAAAGCTGGAATTCACAAATTTGACTTTGTAAATATTCTTTTGAAAATATTGACTGGAATATAAAATTAATATCATAAGATTTTTCAACAACTTTCAAATAATTGTCAATGCAAGTGGAATCAAGGGAAATTACTTTTATGAGATACAGGAGATATTTCATTTTTGATAAATTCTGCATGTCGTCAATAATTTCCACATTATCAATTTTTATTAAGGAATCAATTAAAATTTCAACATAATCAGCGTTTGATTTCCTATCACCATAAAAGTGGTTCAGTTTCTTCTTATTGGATAAAAGGTCATTGAATCGGACATTTGATTTTTCAGTTGTTTCAATCATTTTTTGAGTTGATTTTTCAAAATTATCGAAGTTTTCTAGTATTTGAGATAAGAAAAAATTGCCAATTGGGATTTTGGGGTTTTCTTCAATACTGGGATCTAAATAATGGCCGAAATTAAAAGATAGTCTAAAACAATATCTTTCTTTAATAGAAAGCATGAACGGATGTCCATATATTTCTTTGACACAATCAGTCAAAATTTGCAACTCAGCTTTTTGCAAATCAATTTTTCCTAGTACAGAATTCATCATTTTAACAATTCCTCGCATAAGTTTTCGATATTTGAAAAACATAAAAAGAAAATAAGTTTTATAAATCCTTTCATTTTCTTTCTGTTGTGATAAAAGCTTTAAATTTTCTTTTAAGTCTTTGATTTCTGGTAAAACAATTTTATGGTGAATTTCTTCAGTCAAGCCAATTAACACACTCTTTATAAGCTCTTGAAAGTTTTCAAATAAATATGGATAATCAAACCCGAATTTTTTTCCTCCGAAAGTTAATTTCATTGTAAAGAGCACTTTTAAAAAATTTTGACAGTTTTTCAAAATTTCAGTGTTTTTTTCTAAATCGCTAAAAGAAGCAAATTTATTTAAATCTTCACAAATCCAATCTTCATATTGAGAAACACAAACTCTTTCATTATCTTTGATCATGATATTATTTTTGAGGACTAACTCCTCATAGATCTCAAAATACAAATGTTTTTCTTCCACAATTTGATCGTATAAATTAGCTTTTGCAAAAGGGAAGAAATAGCCAAAAATATTACTGTAAAAAACCAATGCTTCTTCATCAGTCGCAGTCTTTATCATCTTCAAAATTTTAGAGATTATCCCTTTGTAGGGAACAGCGAAAAGTTGCTTATTTAGATTTTTTGGATGATTGAGAATTACAAGAATATGCTCAAAGACAGATTCCAATAAATGAATTTTTGGGTATTTGATCAATAAAATTGAATAATCATTATTCAATAGTGATTCGACAATCTTTTGAATTATTTGATTGGATTCTTCATAGAAAATATTAAAATTGAGATTTGAATCAAATTCATTAAATGCTGAGAGCACATTCTTAAAGAAATTAGAAAAATGGATTTCGGTTAATTCTGCAATTGGGTCATTTTGAAAACTATCATTTTTAACAAAATATTTTGTGAAGATCTCTGTGATGAATTCGCATATCGGTATTTGGTTTTTCCAACAGGTAAGCTTAATGCATGGCCTAACCAAATGTTCAAAAGCCATAGAAATCAGCTGAAAATCTTGAGGATGTGCTGAAATTATTTCCTTTATTGTTTCACAAATTTTTTTCCAAAAATATGAAAAAAAGTCAAGGTCACTTTCATTATTTTTGAATAAGCTTCGAGCCATTGAGATGCTAGCGTTCACAAAACTTCGAAATAAATTTTTTAGGAGATTGTGATTTTTGATTAAACAATTTGGAAAATAAAGAAAGTTGCAAATATTATTCGAAGCATTCTCCACAATTGTTTTTTCATCGTAATCATAATTATATGTAAAATTATCTCTTAAGTTTGTAAGGACCATTTCACAAATCAAAAAGTTGAAACGTTTTTCAGGTTCATCTTGGCCCTTTAGAAACTTCATTGAATAGATCAGTTTGATATAATTTTCAAGATCGGTTTCTTTCAGATCTTCTTGATTTTTTTCCCGCAAAATGTTTTGTAAAATAATGAAACTGGGTTTTTCCTTTGAAAAAAGAGAGTTGAAATTTTTTATTTCTAGAGAATCATATTCATTCTTTTCAATCTTTAATTTCCCTCTAAATGTTCCAGAATTGTAAGCAAGAGATTCATTATTATTGGAACATAATGAACTTTCTAAAAATATTTCTGTTTGATTTTTTATTTCAACAAACTTATCACAATCAAAGAATGGCTCATAATAGGGATTTGTTTTCCCTTTCTCCTTGAAGAAAAAGCGTTCAATAAAAACGAGAATTTTTCTGCTTTCTAAGCTTATTTTGAAATGGGCTAAAAATTTTATATTGTTATTGATGTTTAAGGAAAGCAGTATTTGATTGATGAGATCCCAGTTATCAGTGTAGATCAGCAGTTGGAAGATTTCATTTGAAAACATCACATATGTTTTGTTAAAGTAAGATGAATATAAATCAAAAGAAAAAAAATCATGTATTAAAACAAGAAGTTCCAGCAAACGATTCTCATATTTCCTGATTTCATCTATATTGTCATTGTAGTTTTTGATGAGATCGATGATTTTTGCTGCAGATCTTTTAACATATTCATGAATATATGTCATTTCAAGCTCATGTAAAATTAAATCTTCACCAGAGAATGCCAAAGGTGCAGATAGACATAAGTATTCTCTGAGGAATACAGGAATGTCTTCATCTATATTGGGAGTTGAAATAAATTTGGAGTTCAGATGGGATTCCGAAAATTTTGTCTAGAAAAATTAAAAAGTTTTATGGATGAAATCAAAAATTATAAATCAACATGTTCTTTCATATTAAAGCGAAAGTTGTAAAGGATTCCTTTTGATTCGAGAAAGTTCATTGATGGGATAAATAAAATGGTGAACGGATTTGGATTTTTTTCTTTTAATTGTTTGATTTTAAGTAAAAAAATGAAAAATTTTTGAAATTTATAGCTTAAATTAAAAGTTTTATTTATTAAATAAAATTTTAAATATCAAAATAAAATTTTCTATATGTATTTATTGCAAAAAAAAAAGTTTTTAATTTATTTTTTATATACGTATATATATTTTACTATTTTTCCATTTTACTGTTTTGTGAATTTGACTTAGATTGTTTAAAAAATATTTAAAAAAAGCCTTAAAGAGAAAAAAATCCATTTTAAAGATATTTTTAGGTGTTTTCTGCCATTATTTTTTCATCCAATATTCAATATTCGGGGAAAGGATATTTTAAATTTTTTAAATTCATTTTTCTTCAAATAAAAACGGGAAAATATCTGTTGTTTGAAGATTATTTTTGACGTTTACCCATTAAAACAACTATTTACCCATTAAAACAACTTAAAAATTTTACGTCTTCAAAAACTATATTTTTCAACCAAAAAAACTAAGATTTTTAAATTTTTTTTATTATGTAAAAAATTATTAAAAAAAAACAAAAAAACTATTTTTTCTTTCATTCTAAAAATTTTCTTTTGATATATTTATTTAATTGATTCTTTCACTTTAAATCACCCCCAAAATATAAAAACATTTGCTTAAAATAATGAAAGATGCTTTCGTAAGCCATAGGTTTTTGTTAACTTGTTCAAAGACTTTGACCAATTTGCATAAAACTTCTAAATACTCTGTTAAAATCTTCACATTTTTTTCCTCAATTACTTTTTCTAAAACATCTACAAATTCCAGCAATTTTACTGCCAAAACTCTTTCTTCAACCGTTTCTAACTTAAAATCTTTTATATTTTTTTCAGATTTTTCGAAATCTTTCAATTTATCATTCAAAACCGATCGAATATTCACGATTTCTTCAGAAAATATAAAGTTTAAACTTTCTTTTAAATCCAATATATAGCTTTCTTCTTTTTTGTGTTGGTGATCTCGAAATCTCAACCAGCCTAATATCATTTTTTGCATGTTGCTTCTGTTTTCTGGGGTTAAATTTGGAGGAAAAGCAGGTGATAGAGACATAGATTTTTTTATTCCTTCCTCAATAATCTCTTCAAGAAAAGTACTCTTTAATATTACATTTTAAAATAAAGAAAATGATAAATTTACAAAAAATGCAATTATTTTAAGTGAAATTATTAAAAGGAATACCAAAAAAACATTCTTTTGTTTCTCATTATTCTTTTTTTCTAAGAAAAGGCTATTATGTCCATAAAACCTTTGCAAAAAATATTTAAAACGACTTAAAAAACTTAAAATATATTTTATAAATACTCAAAGTTCATTTGCATTCTTCCTTCATCAAACAGAATTTCATAGCCTTCTTGAATATTTTCATAGAAAATCTCGTCTTGGAGATCAGTGGAAAACACCACTTTTTCAATACTAATTGAAAACGCAAAAAATTAATATTCAATAACAAATTAAAAAATTAAAAAATCTCACAAATCCAAAGCAGAAATCTCACTAAGAAACCCTAAAAAAACACCTTCTTTTGTCAATAAACTAACTGAATCCATCAATTTCACTATTTTATCCTTCTTCAATTTGATATAAAAGCCCTCCTCTTCTGAAAAGAACACTTTACCTTTAGCTGATAGTTCTTTTATCATTTTGCCCATTTTCTTATTAATATTGAATGTATCAAGTATTGTCAATTGTTCTTTATTCGCAATAAAAGTATTGTAATTATTCATCATATCATTCAAGGCAATACCATTCAATTTATCAAACAATTTCCATAATTTTTCATCATTTGACACTTCTTGCAATGTTTTTGCAGCAAAACCTGCTATATCTCTATCAGTTTTCAAATTTTTCTCGATAATAAACCTGCTCAAATTCTCAAATTTCACCTCTTTTTGCTCCAAATCCAGATTGTCATCATAACGTTTTTCCAATAAATAAGCGAGAACAATGCCATGAAAATGAGCAGAATTCTGTAGACAGGAAAACCTATGTGTTTTAAAGCCTTGATATTCATAAATTCTTGATAAAGTCTCACTTATATTGACTCCTCTCATTTGATTCAAATGGATTTTCTGAATAATCTCTCCAAAAGGAAATAAAACCCCAATTTGTGTTGTGTTATTCATATCTTTGAGACCTTCATCCAAATTTCCATCTTTTTCTAATAAATTCTTGATTGAATTCTCAACAAAAGTGTTATTCAGCTTAAAAAGAATTTTCCCATCAAAATCATGAGAGATTTTATGAAGAAAATCATGTTTTCTGTTTAAATTGATAAGGATTTCTTCAGAATATGATTGAGGAGTCGGTGGGGTATTCGTTGCACCCCAAAGCTTCAGCATTTTATCTTTATATTTGCCAAAAAGCAGAACAGAAATATCTGTATAGTAGTCGTAATCAGGGTTTTTATCATTTTTATAGATCGAAGCTTTTTCTTCGAAGGGGTATGTGATTTTTAAGGAGGTGTTGATCAGATTACCAATAGATTTGCTGATGGATTTCATTTGGATATTTTATATTTTATTTTAATTTTATTAAAAAAAAAGAAAATTGAGATAGAAAACAAAAATTTAAATTAATGTACAAACAATTCTCTTAAATTTTTAAAGGTTTTTATCACAAAATATTTAAAAAAAAATCTTTTTTCATTTGGAGTT
>JFJP01037643.1_pt1 | contig 41328 bp, 28 predicted proteins | sample 431651 | NCBI WGS metagenome assembly JFJP01 (sample SAMN02602958, study PRJNA72255) | Microbial mat metagenome, whole genome shotgun sequencing project. | biome: fresh water; feature: sink hole; material: water; isolation source: purple microbial (photo- and chemosynthetic) mats found in...
GTTGGAAGTAAGGTCCATAGAAGCTGGAATTGACATTTTGGTAATGCCCGAAAATGTTCCACTGGCTATATCCAAAATTAAAGAAGCTATTGCTTCAGGACGTATTTCGGAAGAGCAGATAAACCGCTCGTGTAAAAAACTATTGGTAATGAAGGAATGGGCTGGATTAGACAAACCTTCGATTATTGAGATAAAAAACCTGGTAAAAGATTTAAACGCTCCAAAATCAGAAGTCCTTAACAGGCGCATTGTTGAAAATGCCATTACGGTTGTAAAAAACAACAATGAACTGATACCACTGAAAAACCTTTCGGTATGGCGCACAGCGGTTGTTTCAATCGGTGAAGAGGCAGAGAATGAATTCTCGAATACGATAAATCTATACAATACGGCAGACCATTTCTCTTTGAACAAGAAGGCGGATACTGCAACTATTAATCAATTGCTGCGCGATTTAAAACAGTATAATCTTACCATTGTCGCTGTAATGGGGACTAATTATAGTCCGTTGAGAAATTACGGAATATCTTCGTCAACCATTGATTTTTTAAACCGTGTTGCCTTAAATAACCGAGTGATTCTTAATGTTTTTACTCCCCCTTATTTTCTTTCAAAAATTACTTCCCTGAATTTTTATAAAACTGTTATTATTTCGTATGAAGATATCCCATTAGCCCGTGAATATTCGGCCCAGCTCATTTTTGGCGGAATTGGGGCCTCGGGGTCTTTACCCGTGACTGCCACAAAAGAATACAATTATAACAAAGGTATTATTACAACAGGAAATATTCGGTTTAAATATACTATTCCCGAAGACATTAATATTTCTTCCGGCAAGCTATCGGGGATAGACAGTATTGTTAATGACGCAATTAAAAAAAATGTATTTCCGGGATGCCAAATACTTGCCGCGAAAGACGGAATAGTTTTTTTTCATAAAGCCTATGGTTACCATACTTACGATAGCTCAAGGGCAGTTTTGCCGGGCGATTTATACGATCTGGCTTCGGTAACAAAAATTACGGCCACCCTACCTGCCGTAATGAAATTATACGAATCAGGTTCTCTTAAATTAAAACGAAAATTGGCTGATTATTTGCCTGAATTGAAGAAAACCAATAAGCATGATATTAATTTAATGGAGATGCTTACCCATCAGGCGGGATTAACTCCATTTATCCCTTTTTATATGGGATTGATTCAACCTGCCAATAATGACGAAAAACTTACTTCGAACTCCTATTCTGCTAATTTTACTATTAAACTGGGACGGAATTATTACCTGAACAAAAACAACTCCTTCAAAAACGGATATTTTACAAAAATACCAAGTTATTATTTTGGGAATCAGGTAGCCGATTCGCTTTTTGTTTTAACCACATTCGAAGACTCAATTTTTCGGAAAATGGCTGAATCGAATATTCTTCCCAAAAAAGAATACAAATACAGCGATCTGGGGTTTATGTATTTGTATAAAATTATTCAGAACCAAAGTGGTATTCCATTACAGGAGTATGTTCGCCGAAATTTTTATTCCAGACTTGGCGCTACGTCAACCGGGTATTGGCCACTCTTAAAATACGACAAAAGCCAAATTGCGCCTACTGAAAACGATTTAGTATTTCGCCATCAATTGCTGCAAGGATATGTACACGATCCCGCAGCAGCCTTAATGGGAGGTGTAAGTGGTCATGCCGGATTATTCTCCAATGCAAACGATATTGCCAAAGTAATGCAAATGTACCTTAATGGGGGTACTTATGGAGGCGAACGCTATTTTGAGCAGGCAACCATCGATTATTTCAATTCAACGCCTTTTATGTCAACAGGAAACCGACGGGGTATCGGATTTGATAAACCCGAAATGAATCCACAAAAACCGGGTCCTACATGCTATTGTGTTTCAGCAAAGAGTTTTGGTCATTCTGGTTTTACCGGAACATTTACATGGGCTGATCCTGAAAATGGATTGCTCTATGTTTTTCTTTCAAACAGGGTTTGCCCCAATGCTGAAAATACAAAAATCACCGAAATGAATATCCGTTCCAAGATTCAGGAAGTTTTGGTGAAAAGCCTTGCCCAATAGTTTTGCTCAGAAAATGTCAAAAAAAGAGCGTGTCTCAAAAATCCTTTTATTTAGCGTGGTCGGAGACTACGCTTAGCTCATCATTATGATAATCAATATGAATAGCTGAGCGTAGTCTCCTGACTACGCTCTATTTGCTGACTTTTTACACCGCCTCAGCTTATATCCATTTTTAGGTGCATTTTAGAGCGTGCCAGTCTAAATGTCAGAAATATATTCCTATTTCTTTTTCTCAAAAGCAGCATCAAAAACAAGATCCGAAGGTTTAAAATCAGTCGATTTTACAAATTCACAAGCTTCAGCAGCTCCATGTTCGCGATCCATTCCCGAATCTTCCCACTCAACCGAAAGCGGTCCTTTGTAGCCAATAGCATTTAGCGCACGGATTATTTCTTCGAAATTGATGCATCCATGGCCTAAGCTTCTGAAATTCCAGTAGCGGCGGGGATCACCAAAAGTCACATGCCCTCCGAATACTCCCACTGTACCGGGAGACTCGCGCCAGTAAACATCTTTCATATGAACATGGAAAACACGGTCGCTAAACTTATACAAGAAATCTACATAATCGACTCCCTGATATCCTAAATGACTTGGGTCGAAATTGAAACCAAAAGCAGGGTGGTTATTGAGCGCTTTTAAAGCCCTTTCGGCAGATGCAGTATCAAATGCAATCTCCGAAGGATGCACTTCCAACGCAAATTTTACTCCTATTTTCTGAAATTCGTTTAAAATAGGCCTCCAACGACGTGCAAAATCCTGATACCCTTTTTCAATCATTTCTTCCGACACAGGAGGAAACGAATACAGCAAATGCCAGATTGAACTACCGGTAAATCCTACAACTGTATCAAGTCCCATTCGTTTGGCAGCATGACCGGTAGCAATCACCTCTTCTGCAGCACGCTGACGAATGCCTTCGGGATCGCCGTCACCCCAAATGTAGTCGGGAAGAATACTTTTATGACGATCGTCTATATTGTCGCAAACAGCCTGACTAACCAAATGGGTAGAAAGTGCATAAACCTTGAGGTTATATTTATCCAGAAGTGCTTTTCGTGCCTGACAATAGGCATCATTTGCCTTGTTTACTTCAAAATGATTGCCCCAGCAAGCTAATTCGAGGCCATCATATCCAAATTCTTTCGCTTTCTGACAAAGGATTTCAATATCCAAATCGGCCCATTGGCCGGTAAATAGTGTAACAGGACGTGCCATAGGTATAAGTTGTAGAATTAATAATTTTGGTTATAGTTATAAAATATAAAGTAAATCGTTTAGAGGCATTTTTGCAATATGAAATTGCTTAAATTAGAAATTATATAGCAAAGTTAAAATTTTATCATTTTTAGGTTTGCATAACGATTTTACAATATAATTTTCAATTATAAAGCATCGAATTAAAAATCCCGAAATTCTTAACAAGTAAATCTGGTTTAAAATAAATTCACTAAACTTATGTCAACTATTTTTCTTACTACTAACTTTTCTTTTTTACCATGAAGAATCTAATTTTCAGCGCACTGGTTTTTACGTTAGTTATATTAAACAAGGAAAGCTATAGCCAAAATTTTGGACTTACCCAAAAACAAGCTCCTTCTACCCTTCCCAAATCGAAAGCTTTACCTGAAAAAGCTGTTAAAAAGACAAAACTCCCCGTTCAAACCCTCCTTCAGTCCTCCTTGAATGGAGAATATATTATTTCAGGAGGATGGGAAATGGCCGAAGCAAATAAAATAATTGCATCGGGTGAATCTTTATTTAGTCCTAATCTTAACACATCATCGTGGTATAATGCCACCGTTCCGGGAACTGTGCTCACAACACTGGTGGATCAGGGCGTATATCCGAATCCCTATTGGGGGTTGAATAACATGTTTATCCCCGATTCGCTATGCCGAATGGATTGGTGGTACCGCATTTCTTTTCAAAAACCTAAAGACGCTGTTGGCAATAAATCCTGGTTAATACTGAATGGAATTAATTATATGGCAGATGTTTGGCTTAATGGACAACTGGTGGGTAAAATCAAAGGTGCTTTTAAACGGGGTGAATTTGATGTGACTGATATTCTGAATTCTTCGAAGGATAATATTCTGGCTGTGCATATTTACCCTCCATTCAATCCGGGTATTCCGCACGAAGAATCTCCTGCGGCTGGCCAGGGCCCTAATGGCGGACAACTTTGCCTGGATGGGCCAACCTTTATCTCGTCGGAAGGATGGGATTGGGTCCCCGGAATCCGTGATCGTAACATCGGTATCTGGCAGGATGTTCGGTTAAAAACTACCGGGACAGTTAATATTATCGATCCGCAGATAATTACCGATATACTGCTTCCCGATACCACTCAGGCGAATATTATCCTAAAAACAACCCTTCTGAATACAAGTTTTAAAAAACAGGTAGTGACCTTAAATGGTAAAATTGAAAATATTTCGTTTAGCCAAATTCTGGAACTGGAACCGGGTGAACAAAAAAACGTCACCTTGAGTCCGGCGCAGATTCCGGAATTAAATATCGTAAATCCGCGTCTATGGTGGCCCAACGGATACGGTAAACCCGAACTATATACTCTTGAACTTTCTGTTTCGAACGAAAATAAATCAATATCCGACAAAAAGTCTATCCGGTTTGGGATCCGTGAGTTGTCTTACGAATTAACTGTTGATGGTCCAACCCGTGAAGGATTAAGGGTTGAATTCAATCCATTGTCAGCACTTAAAGATGGGAAACCAATCTTTGATAATATTAACCGCCGCGATGTTGCCGATGGTGTGTCGATTCCCCGGTTGCGCAAAGATGTAAATCCATCCATATTAACCGAAATATCTGATAAGGAAACTGCTCCTTATCTGGTAATAAAAGTGAATGGTCAGCGAATCTATTGCAAAGGAGGAAACTGGGGAATGGACGATGCCATGAAAAACACTTCGCGCGATTACCTCGAACCTTACATGCGATTACATAAAGATGCCAATTTTAATATGGTACGCAACTGGACCGGCGAGTCGACCGAAGAAATTTTCTACGATTTAAGCGACGAATACGGAATGCTGGTTTGGAACGATTTCTGGCTCTCAACCGAAGGCTACAATTTGAATGTAAACGATAATAAATTATTCTTAGATAATGCCCGCGAAACGGTTCGCCGCTTCCGCAATCACCCTTCCATTGCTATATGGTGTCCTCGTAACGAAGGATACGCCCCGGCAGCTATTGAAGAAGGTTTAGCAGATATGTTAGTGACTGAGGACGGAACCCGGCACTATCAGGCTAACTCTCGCTATTTGAATTTGAAGCCCAGTGGACCATGGCATTATTTTAAGGATCCGGCTGAATATTTTAGGAAGAATGCTGTCGGATTTAATACAGAACAAGGTACCCCATCGATACCTAATCGATACCTACTGCTGCCACCATGCGCAAAATGATGGCCGAAGAAGATGTTTGGCCTATCAGCGATGTTTGGTATTACCACGATTTACACGATGGACAGAAAGACTATTTAAACGCTATTGATGCACTATACGGAAAATCGGAAAATGTAGAAGATTTCTGTAAAAAAGCCCAACTAGTGAATTACGATAGTCACCGGGCGATGTTCGAAGCATGGAACAGCAAACTCTGGAACAATACTACAGGGCTTTTGCTATGGATGACCCATCCAGCCTGGCCTAGTACTGTATGGCAGGTATATTCGTGGGACAAGGAAACTTTTGGTTCCTATTTTGGCTCACTCAAAGCGTGCGAACCGGTTCATATTCAAATGAACCTGCACGATAATAAAGTGGTCGCCATAAATACATCGCTAAAAGCTTTACCCGAAACTAAAGCTAAACTGGAAATATTTAACCTGCAAGGTAAAAAACTGTTTCAAAAAGAACAGTTACTTACCATCTCGGCAAACCGACTGACAGAATGTTTTACCCCAGATTTGCCGGGCGTTTTGCCCGATGTTTATCTTTCGCGACTTACCTTAACTGATAAAACCGGAAGCATCCGTTCCTTAAACGAATACTGGAAAAATGCTCCGGATAAAAACTTTCAGGAGTTTAATCAATTAGCGAAAATTCAACTCAAAGGGAAAATGTTGAAAAAAACTCCTGTTAGCAAAGGGGTGGTCCTATTTCAAGTTACTAATAGTTCCAAAACTCCGGCTATTGGAATTAAATTAAATCTGAGAGATACCGGAACCAACGAAATTATTCTCCCGGCTTATTTTACTTATGGGTATTTTACGCTAATGCCAGGCGAAAGCAGAACTATAACCTTAGATTATCCTGCTATAAAAAGTAAACTGTTGAAGATTTCAGCCGAAGGATATAATGTGCTGGAAAGTGTTTTAGTGAATTTTTAAAAACCTATTTAAACTTAACCAAATGAATAGAAAGAAATTAATTGTCGTTGGTGCGTGTTTGATAGCATCGATAAATAGCTTTTCACAGAAAAGTAATTTTTTAGACAATGTGTATCATTACATCGAGAATCCAACCATTATTGACCTGAACCAGGAGCCGGGCCATGTTCCTCTCCTGCCCTTTGGAACGGTCAACGAAGCCCTGGAGAATAATTGGACTAAAAACCCTGTGTTTCTGTCTTTAAATGGACAATGGAAATTCAAATGGTCCGAGAGCCCTGATGCTTCTCCAAAAGATTTCTTTCAGGAGAAATTTAACGATACTACCTGGGATAATATTAAAGTTCCCTCAAACTGGGAAATGCATGGGTATGGTGATCCCGTTTTCAGGAATGTTTCTCAACCGTTTAAATCGAATCCTCCCTTTATACCGCGCGATTATAACCCGGTAGGATCGTATCGAAAAACCTTTTCGCTTCCGGCAAATTTTAAGGGGAAACAAATTTTTCTTCGCCTGGAAGCGGTCACTTCAGCATCTTTTTTATGGATAAATGGTAAAGAAGTTGGATTTAACAAAGGTGCCAATGAGCCAGCCGAATACAATGTTACCTCTTTCCTGAAGCCTGGGAAAAATACAATAGCTATCAATGTCTACAAATATTCTGACGGAACCTATCTCGAAGATCAGGATTTTTGGCGATTGGCAGGGATTTTCAGGGATGTATTCCTCTTCGCCACTCCCAATGTTCATATTCGCGATTATTATGTCTCTACAGATCTGGATCCTGATTATATGGACGCGCAACTAAGCATTAATGCCGAATTAAAAAACTATACAGGGGCGTCAGCTTCCGGTTATTCAATAAAAGCTACTATTTGGGATAAAAATCATCAAACAGCTATTGCTACTCTTCAAAGCAAAAAGGAAACGCTGGAAGGAAATATGAATAAAACCATTCAGCTCTCGGGGAAAATTACAAACCCTGCCAAGTGGTCGGATGAGCACCCTAATTTGTATCATGTAACGCTCGAATTAATTGGTCCTGACGGAAAAATTGCAGAAGTTTTATCGAATCGTATTGGTTTTAAAGAGGTCGAAGTAAAACATCAGGTACTAATGGTGAATGGCGTTCCTGTTAAATTAAATGGAATAAACAGCCATATACAGCACCCCGATTTGGGGCACGCCATGGATATTGAAACCATGCGCAAAGACTTAATTTTGATGAAACAATTCAATATAAATTGTGTTCGCACCTCCCATTATCCCCCCAATATCGAATACCTGAATCTGGCAGACGAACTCGGCATTTATGTAGTAGATGAAACCGGAGATGAATCGCATGCCACCGAATTTATTTCGGAACTTCCCGAGTGGACTGCCGCATACATAAATCGGGTGCAGGGAATGGTATTGCGCGATCGCAATCACCCCAGCATTATTTTCTGGAGTGCTGGAAACGAAAGTGGTACCGGAAATAATATATGCGAAGTGATTAAAGAAGGAAAACGTCTTGACCCTTCGCGTATTTTTATGTATGGAGGAAATACCGACGATGTAGCCTGGAGAAATGAAGTTCCTTGCGAAGATATTATTGGGCCGCGCTACCCAACGCCGTATGAACTAAAAACTCGAATTGGCCAGGTTCCCGAAAGTCAGGACCCCCGGCCGGCGTTTATGGACGAATACATTGCCGCCACAGGCAACGGAGCCGGCGGTCTGGATGAGTACTGGGATCTAATTTACCAATTCCCCCGCATTTCCGGAGGGGCAATCTGGGATTATGTTAGCCCGGGTATTCGCGAAAAAGTTAGGTTAGTGAAGGATGATTCAAAAAATAATATTTCGACCGCTATCAAAAGTCGGGGAAAATTGGTAGAAGGGAAATTCGGAAAAGCAATTGAATTAAGTGGTCGTGATCAGTGGATTGATGTTTATCGCCATCCTGCCCTCGACATTACCGGAAAGGAATTAACGCTATCGGTTTGGGTTTACCCGCGTAAATGGCTGGGATATAATGCGCTGTTAACCAAAGGAAATTACCAGTATGGCTTAAATCAGTTTGCCAGCGATTCCATAGAATTTTATGTAAGCGATTCCCCATCCCTCTCATTTTGGGGAGGAATGCCGAAAAGTTGGAAAGTTAGTTTGCGCAGTATATTGCCTCAAAATTGGGAAAATGCCTGGCACCATGTGGCCGGGATATATGATGGTTCCAATTTATCGATCTATATTGACGGTAAAAAGATTGGAACAAAAGCTCATACCGGAGCTATTGCGAACAAACCATTTCCGGTGGCCATTGGACACATTTCGGACATTGAAGGCCAGGAATACCCTGGTAATACCAGCAACTCCATCTTCGACAGGGTGTCGGTTTTTAATAAAGTCATATCAGTAGAAGACCTTATAAATCCCCCTACCACGTTGAAAAACGAAGCAGCTCTGTGGCTAGAATTGGATGATGTGCTGGAAAAAGGTGACTTCTTCAGCATGGGGATTGGTGGACGCACGTATGGTACTATTTGGCCCGACAGAACACCACAGCCCGAGATGTACCAAATAAAAAAATCGGCACAACCGGTTAAGGTTGAATTGGTAAATCCCGAAGATGGCACTGTAAAGGTTTGGAGCCGTTTTCATTTCACCAATTTGAATGATGTTAAAGCCACCTGGGAACTATTGGCCAACGACAAAATTATTCAGAAGGGGGATTTGAAAATTGATTTGGCTCCACAACAAAAAACAACATTAAAAATCCCGTTTAAGAAGCCAGAATTGGAAGCCGATGCAGAATACAGAATACTCGTTTCGTTCTGTTTAAAAGAAAACACGTCATGGGCTTCTTTGGGTCATGAAATGGCCTGGGACCAGCTGGAACTTCCCTGGAAAAAGGCAACCTCCATGCATGCCCTCACAAAAGTTTCAAAACCAATGTTCCAAGAGACTTCAGAATTCGTAACCATTGCCGGAACTGATTTTGAATATGCTTTCAGCAAAACTTCCGGTAAACTTGTATCCATAAAAGTTCAGGGAAAAGAATTAGTGAAAGACGGTCCAAAATTAAATGTATGGCGTGCCCCACTTGCAAACGACATTGACCAGTGGGCAACCTGGCGCTCGAACTTAACGAACCGTCAGCCGGGTATGGGCGATTTTCCGGCAGGTGGTTGGTATACCTATGGCATTGAAAATTTAAAATTTAAACTTGATAATTTTTCAGTTTCACAAAGTGAAACATCGATAATAATAGATGTGAACGATCATGCCGAAGGGATTAATTATTCGACAGCATTCGACAACCACTATCTCTATACCATTGAAGGAAGTGGAGAAATGAATATTCAACATACTGTTACCCCTCAGGGATTTATGCCGATGTGGCTACCCAAAGTTGGTACACAATGGATTTTAGATCGCAGCCTTAGCCTTGTAAACTGGTATGGAAGGGGGCCGTTCGAAAATTATCCCGACCGTAAAACAGGGGCTAAAATAGGGATTTACAAAAATACAGTGCAGGGTATGGAAGAAAAATACCTTATTCCACAGGATTACGGAAATCGTTGTGATAACCGCTGGGTAAAATTCGAAACTACCGATGGAATTGGCTTACAATTTAGCGGTGACGAACTTTTTAATTTCAGTGTTCAACCATACTCAACCGAACATTTAACGAGAGCTCGCTACCCATACCAGCTCCAGAAGACCGATGACTATACCTTTAATTTTGATTACCAAACAAGCGGAGTAGGTTGTACTGCCATTTCGGTGCTTGATAAATACAGGGTTATGCCACAGGAATATACTTATACTACAAAGGTAAAACCAGTTAAAAAATAAGATTATGAAAAACGGCTAAAAAGTCTGCAAAAGAGGCTGTTTATAAAGTCAGTTAATTAGCTCATTTCGACTCTGCTCAATGTGACAATTAACTGACTTTCAATTTTCTGGTTGAAGTTGAAGCACTGCACCGCTTTTTAGACCGATTATTTATTAAGACATTTTAAACATCATTGTTGTGTAAGAACAAAAAAATTAAAAGGAAACAATAAACGAAGTGAACTCTTCAGGCTTAGAAACAACCCTGACTGAACCCTTATGCAATCTCATAATTTGACGGCTTAAGCTCAATCCAATTCCGGATCCCTTTTCTTTGGTAGTATAAAATGGAATAAAAATTTTATTGATTTCATCCGAATTTATTCCAAATCCATAGTCGGTAATATGAATTTCAATGTGGTCATTTACTTTCGAAAAATTGATTTCAATATTTTTATTATCCACCTCCAGGACAGCTTCCATCGCGTTTCGGATAATATTAACCAATACCTGTGAAATCATTTGTTCATCGGCCACAATAATAGAATCGCCTTCAAACTTATGTAGTTTTAAATTTATATTTTTCTCCCTGGCTTCTGGTTGCAGCAACGAAACAATCCGAAATGTCAACTCATAAATGTCGTATTGCTTGAAATTTGGAACTGGAATTCGGGAGAGTTTTTTATAGTTTTCCACTAAATTTAGCAGGTCGGTAACCCTTTCGGATATTAATTCCAGCCCGTCGCGCGTGTCCTTTGCTATTTCTTCCGAAGAGAGGTTACCCTCATTTTTTCGGTACATATTTACCAGAGAACGGGTTAAAGAATTTACCGGAGTGATAGTATTCATTAATTCGTGCGATAATACTCGTATCAGCGTTTGCCATGACTCCAGTTCTTTCTGATCCAGTTCGTTCATGATATCCTGAAAAGCCACCATCTTAAAATGTTGATCCGAAAGTTTGAATTCGGTGGCTTTAAATGAGAAAATATGGATTTGGCTGCCTACAATAGTCTTTTGAACCCTATCTTCTTCTGGTTTTATGGAAAAGAGCAGGTGTTCAAATCCTTCAAAAATAGAATTCAGGTACTTAATTTGAGTTATATTACTGATATTTAACAATCGCTTTGCTTTAGGATTTACCAAATCTACTTTACCGGTATTATCGAAAACAATCAGCCCTACCCCTACCGTATTGATGATATATTGAAGATAATGATAGTGATACTCCTTTTGCATCATTGCCTTTTTAACAAATAAACCGGTTTCTTCAAGCGATTGAATAAGTTTGTCGAAAGGAGGTTTTTTGTAATGCGCCGGGATTTGAAAATTCGTATTTTCTTCCCGAAGATAATTCACATACTTGGTTATATATTGATTTGATTTATTGAGATATACAATAATTCTATAAACTTGTAATATTAAAAGGATAATCAGCCCAAAGGCTGTAAACCAATATTGCCTGCTTAAAACTATAAAAGCAAATGCTAAACAGGTTATCAGCATTAGGATTACCCGGTAAACAAGCACAGAAAAAAAACGGTTAAAGGCCATACTTTTCGATTTTATTGTAAAGTGTTTTTCTTGATATTCCTAATAGTTCCGAAGCATTGGAAAGATTTCCCCGGCATTTTTCAATGGCATTTTTAACGGCAATTTTTTCGATTTCCTCCAGGTTAAATAAATCGGCAACAGGAGTATTGGCAACATTGCCCATGTTAAAAAAGAGGTCGTTTTCGGTAATAATTGCCCCATCACTTAAAATTACCGCTTTTTCAACGGTATGCTGCAATTCCCTGACATTCCCCGGCCAAGAATAATTTAAGAGTTTATTGGCAGTTTGGGAATTAAGTTTTAAGGAGGGCTTATCGTATTTTCGACCATATAATCTTAGAAAATGCTCCGCTAGCAATACAATATCATCTCCACGTTCCCGTAAAGGCGGAACTTCTATTTGAATGGTATTAATTCGGTATAATAGATCTTCGCGAAAAAGACTATCCGAAATCATTTTTTGTATGGAACGATTGGTAGCTGAAATCAGCCGAACATTTACTGCAACCGGCTGAGTACTTCCCAGGCGAATTATCTGCCTGTTTTGCAAAGCAGATAATAATTTCGATTGTAGAGAGAAATTCAGATTACTGATCTCATCCAAAAAAAGTGTCCCTCCGGAAGCTGCCTCAAAGCGCCCCATTCTATCGGCTTTGGCATCGGTATAGGCACCTTTGACATGCCCAAAAAGTTCGCTTTCAAAAAGCGTTTCGCTTATGGAGCCTAAGTCAACACCAGAAAATATTTCTCCTTTCCGTTTCGAATTATTATGAATTTCTCTTGCGATTAATTCCTTTCCGGTTCCATTTTCGCCGAACAATAAAATATTAGCATCGGTTAAAGCAACTTTCGTTACAACATCCATCACGTTTTTCATGCTAGAGCTCCGGTAAATGAGCTTAATCTCGGGTTTATTTATTTCTTCCTTAATTGTTTTTTGCTTTTGTTGCAGGTTCTGGAGTTCCTTTTTCGAAAAAGTTAACTTTTTGGCTGTTTGTAGGGTAGTCATTAATTTTTCATCGTTCCAGGGTTTAACAACAAAATCCATGGCGCCTAGTTTTATGGCCTTAACGGCAAGATCTACTTCTGCATAAGCGGTTATCATAACAACTGCTATATCAGGGTTTGCTTTCAGGATTTCGCCTAACCAGAAAATTCCTTCGTTTCCGGAATTCGTACCGGCATTAAAATTCATATCCAGAAGTACAACATCTATTTCGTTCTGTTTCAGGGCCGATAAAATCAGGTTAGGATTTCGAATTGTTAGTATTTCATCAAACTCATTTCTAAGCGTAAACTTTAATGTTTTCAAAATACCATCGTTATCGTCGGCTATCAGTATTTTTCCCTTTGTTTTAGCTGTCATAATGTTACCTTTTTATACACAAATGTAAAATAATTACACACAAAAATAACTTTCAATAAAAAATAAACATGCAAATCATTCTCATAATCTGCGTTTTATCATACACGGCATATTATTAGGATATGGAATGCTGTTGTTTTTTGTATTTTAACTAAATATTTCGACAGTTATGTTCAGAAATTACCTTCAAATCACCTTGCGAAACATGAGGAGAAACTTAACGTTCTCCATGATCAATATCTTTGGATTGGCTATTGGTATGGCCACATTTATCATTATTGCCCTTTGGGTAATAGATGAAAATAGCTTTGACACCAGCTTTCCGAATTCCCGAAATATTTATCGAATAGTTACCACTATAAAAGGAGAAGATACCGAAAGACAAGGTGGATTAATTGCACCAGGGATAGCAATCCCTTTAAAAGATCAGTTTCCTGAAATTAAAAGTTTTGCCAGACTGGTATCATTTAATTTGCTGACCAATTCGGATGTGCTACTGAGAAAGGAGAAGGATGAAGGATCGTATGAAACCAATGGTTTTATTGCCGATTCAACCTTATTTGAAATATTCGAAATTCCGTTTTTGAGGGGCGATTCGCGTACTGCTTTTAATGAGCCATTTTCGATAATGCTTAGCTCGTCACTTGCAGCCAAATATTTTGGTAAGGAAGATCCAATAGGAAAGCTGATGAAACTGGATAACCAGTTCGATCTGAAAGTTACAGGGGTTTTTGCCGATTTTCCAAAAAATACGCACGTGAATATCGAATTTGTTGTTCCCATGAGCTTATTCCGAAGGATTGGTCAAAACATTGATGCTAATTGGGATTACCTGATGATGAATGCTTATATTAATCTGGATCCCAAGGTAAATGTGGCCAGCTTCGAGAAGAAAATTAAAAATATTCATAAAGTTAAGAACCCCAACTCGGCATTTATTTTAGGACTTCAACCGTTAACCAGAATACATTTATACTCAACCAGTTTTGAATTTGATATTATGGTTCGAAATGCTGGTGATGCCAAATATGTTACCATTTTTTCAATTATTGCCATATTCATATTGTTAATTGCCTGTATCAACTTTATGAATCTTTCCACCGCGCGCGCCACAAAACGATCGAAAGAAGTAGGAATCAGAAAAGTGGTTGGTTCGGGCAAATATCAATTGGTTCGTCAGTTTTTGGGCGAATCGGTATTTATGGTTTTAATTGCTAATATTTTAGGGATGATTTTGGTAGAATTTGCTTTACCCTTTTTTAATGATTTCTCGGGGAAACAACTTTCTCTTGATTACAGTAACCCAATTCTATATATTTTACTAGTGGGATTCATCCTGGTCACGGGATTTATTTCTGGAATATATCCTGCTTTTTTTCTTTCATCCTTTCAACCGGTAAAAGTGCTTAAAGGAACAGTTTCGAGCGGAAAGCAAGGAGCTGCCTTCAGAAAGGGATTGGTGATATTTCAATTTACCATTGTTGTTTTTTTAACCGTTTCGAGCATTTTTGTGTGGATGCAATCTCAATATATGATTGAGAAAAAGGTTGGACTGGATAAGGAAAGGATAGTGTATTTTCTCCGGAGGGGGGCACTTTTCCCCAATTACGATGCCTTTAAAAACGAATTGCTTGCAAATCCTGCAATAAACAGTGTTTGCCTTGCCTCCGATTTACCCATTAGTATTCGGAATCAGGAAAGCGGGGTAACGTGGGAAGGGAAAAAACCCGATGAATCGGTCGGGTTTGCCTTACTATTCGGAGATTATGATTTAATGAAAACATTCAATATTCAATTACTGTCAGGAAGGGGATATTCACCGGATTTCCCCGGCGATCAGGAATCGTCCTATATAGTAAACGAAACCGCAGTCAAAAGAATGGGATTGAAAAATCCAATAGGATCTACCTTAACTGTAAATGAGAAAAAAGGAACTATAGTTGGTGTGGTGAAAGATTTTAATATTGCACACCTTTCCAAGCCAATTTCTCCGATGATTTTATTTCTGCGTCCCATGGTAACGATGATTTTTGTGAAATTTAATCCTGGAAATATAAAAAACCAGCTTTCAGCACTCGAAAATGTAACCCAAAAACATAATCCTGGTTTTCCATTCGAATATAAATTCCTTGATCAAACATACGAAGCCCAATACATGGTTGAGCAGCGGACAGGTAAGTTATTAGGATACTTCACAATTTTTGGGATATTTATTGCTTGTTTAGGATTACTTGGACTGGTGAATTTTTTCTCACTGCAACGAACAAAAGAAATTGGAATCAGAAAAACGCACGGAGCCAGTTTGCTCAATATTACCCGACTTATTTCAGGGCAATTTGGAAAATGGGTATTAATAGCGAATATAATTGCCTGTCCCCTCGCCTATTTTGCTGTAAAAAACTGGCTAGAAAACTTTGCATTTAAAGTGGATATTGTCCCCTGGCCATTTATTCTTGGGGCTAGCATTTCGTTTGCCTTCGCTTTGGCAACTATTTCTTACCAAACTTTAAAAGTAGCGCTTCGAAATCCGGTTGAATCTTTAAAATACGAATAATTTTTCGAAGACATTTCAGCAGAAATTTAAAATATATCTTCTGCTGAAATGTTTTTTGTTTTATTGTTACAGAATATGCCAATTTTATTCATGCTCCACTATAACTAACCCATAAATGTTAGTAGCTGAATTTTGTGGCGTGATAATTTAACATATACTAGAATCTGACTTATTTTAAATTTGGAAAAAACTTCAAAACCTAATAATTTTAAATGCGAAATTAAGAACCATAATTTTCTGAAATTTAAACATCTAATAGTTATCAATTATGAAAAAGACAGTAGTATTTTCAATAGTGATATGCCTGTTTTTTTTGCCAACATTTTCTCAATTGGATAGGCATTTTAAGATGGACACAACCACTGGAATTTTTTTATTTGATACTAATAAAAACCAATTCAGCCTCAGGGTTGACACTCTAGTTTACAAAGAATTATGCCAAAGAATGTTAAAAGATAAATTTTTCCTTAACCCTGAAATTTCCGAAAACAATTTCCCGGATAGTAAACTTCATCCCGATATTTTTGAAAACATTCAACCGCTTGATAATATGCCCCGCCTAGTTCCACGAGGGTCTTACCCAATGAGAATCTATAAACCCGACCTTGGGGTAAGATATTCATTATTGATTAAACGACATTGATAAAACAATTCCTGCATATATTGATATTATCAGAAAGCCCCGCAAATAAAAGATAGTGGAAAAATCCTATGAATACATCTTATTTTTCAAGATATTTTATTTGGGAAATGATAATAACCTATAATAATGTCATTAGCCAAAGAATACAGCAACCAAAGTACCTGGCGCAACTGGAATTCCTACCTGAAGGAATTGCGTATCGAAAATAGTGATACTATCTTCGATTTTGGATGCAGCATTGGAACTGTTACAAAATTGTTCGCCCAAAAAGCATCGCAGGTTATTGGCGTTGATAATAATCCGGAACTGTTGCAATTTGCAATAGATTCAAATTATGACAATAATATCTTGTATCAATTGTCAGATCTCGGGTCGATAGAAAATCTTGGTTTGCCAATCGCGGATGGTATTTGGACAAGTTTTACAGCAGCTTATTTCCCTAACTTCACTCCAGTTTTAAACAACTGGCTAACCGTATTAAAACCCAATGGATGGATCGCCATTGTTGAAATGAGTGGATTATATGCACATAAACCATTAAGTAAATTTACCTCTGAGACTTTTACGAAATACTACAAGCGTCAACGGAGGAAAAATATGTATGATTTTGAAATGGGAAGCTGTATAAAAGACTTTTTAATAAATGCTGGACTTTCTGTTGAGTATGAAGAAGATAAACAAGATAAGGAGTTAACATTCTGCGGGCCAGCAGAACCGGAAATATTAAAAGCCTGGGAATGCCGGTTCAACAGAATGTTTAAGTTTCGGGAATATGTGGGGGAAGATGTATTTCGCAAAATCAAGGAAGAGTTTCTGAATTGCTTATCGAATGAAAACCACATCAGCGATACCATTGTTAAATTTATAATTGCAAAAAAATAGTGTGACATTTTCAAACAAAAACTACTCTTTAGATGTGAACAACCTATTCAAAAAAATGAATTGCCTATTTTAATTGGTCAGCAAATGCCCGGCAGGGATAGCCTGGGTTCTCTGAATACAACCATCAGTTTTTAACATTCAACCGGCATGGCACATCATCTGAATCTTAAACCCCTCTTCAAACAACTGTCATATATTCTTCTCCAATAACCTTTCGTGCATTGTAAAAATTGTTAAAATTGCACATGCAAAGGAAACATATAATTATTATCGGAGGCGGACCAGCTGGTTTAATGGCAGCTGACATACTTAGTAATGATCATATTGTAAATATCTTTGACAAAGAGAAAAATGCGGGACAGAAATTTCTAGTTGCTGGTAAAGGTGGGTTTAACCTGACTAATAGTGCACAAGGAGATGAATTAACCAGTAAATACTCCCCTCCTGGGCTCATGAATAATGCATTATCGTGTTTCGATACTTTGGCTCTCAGGCAGTGGTTTTTAGAGATTGGGATTCCTACTTTTATTGGTTCCAGTGGCAGAGTTTTTCCAAACAAAGGAATCCGACCAATTGATGTGCTGAACAAGATAAAAACCAGGCTTATAAATAAGGGCGTTCAGTTTCACCTGCAACACGAATTTATTGGGTTTGATAGTAATAAAAAAATTACTCTTAGGAATCCGGACAAAGAAATTGAGCTTAAAGCCGACTATATACTATTTGCTTTGGGAGGAGCCTCTTGGCCCATTACAGGCTCAGACGGCTCGTGGCGGACGATTTTTGATTCGATGGGTATTGCGACTTCCCCTTTTCAATCGTCAAATTGCGGTGTTAATATTAGCTGGCCGGAAGCTTTCAAAAAGAGCCATGCAGGAAAGCCGATAAAAAATATAAGACTGTTTACCAACGATTCTGAAGCGATGGGCGAAACGCTCATTACTGATTACGGAATGGAAGGCAGCGCTGTTTATCCGCTGGTGCCGTCCATACGAAACATGTTGAACAGTAATGCAAATGCAACTGTGTATATCGATTTTAAACCATCAAATACTCTGAAACAGCTCTTACATAAAACGAAAGGGAAATTTGTTACTACAAAGGATTACGACAAAATATTCAATTTAAATACAGTGCAGCTAGCCTTGATTAAAGCATTTTCCAATAAGGAAAATTTCATTTCGGTTTCGGAGTTCGTTGGTAGCATAAAAAAACTGGCGATACCCACCAACTCACTTCGACCAATTGAAGAAGCTATTTCGACCGTTGGCGGCATAAATCCTGGCGAAGTAAACGATGATTTTTCATTAAAAAAATATCCCTGGATATATACTATTGGCGAAATGCTCAATTGGGATGCTCCTACAGGAGGTTTTCTAATTCAGGGTTGTTTTTCGATGGCAAATTATGCAGCTAAATCCATTTTAGCAAAAGCATATGACCAAGTTTAAGTTTAAACCATAATTCATATATTGTTGGAAGTCATATAGCAGCACAGCTTATAACTATTAAATTTTTAAATGTTATTTCAGATACATATAGGTCTAATAATATCTTGTTGAGATTGATTTAGAATAATTCAATCTTCATTTTTGCGTTAACCAATTGTTGCTGACCTGGACAATTTATTACTGTAAAATTGGTTAAAAAAATGAATTTTCACTTCACACTTCGAAATTCATTGGTGCTTTGGTTAATAACCATACCATGTTGTTTAATTGCACAAGAACATAAATTTATTGGAGGTATATTATTTAACCTGAATGGAATAGAGTTTCAGGGGAATACCGATAAATTCTGGAATACTTCTTCTGAAACAATTGAAATATCGGGCACATTAGGTATTTCTGCCGGTTTATTTGTAAAGCGTGAATTTTCCAAAAACCTTTATTCCACGCTCGAAATGCGATACAGTAATAAAGGCAGTATTTACGAATTTATTAGTCAATTTGGTACGCGGTCGTTCGAAACAATATATCTCAACTACATTGAACTACCAGTTTTGGCCGGATATAAAGTCAGGCTCAATAAAAAAATCTTCTCCTTCGAAGGCGGATTGGCTTTTGGCAAAATGATTTCTTCTACCCTGCATGCAAACCACCTGACAAGCCGATTGGGAACTCCACATGCCGGTGAGTTTCAAACCATCGATATTTCCTGGATTGGTAGTTTAAAATTTCCAATAATACGCAAGTGGAAAGATCATGTGCTGTTTGGGTTAAGGGTATCACGCTCTATAAGACCGATACAGCGGGTTTATAAACTTTATAATTTCAATTACGGAGTCGAACTTAACTACCTTTTTAATTAAACTTGCCCTAAATTTTGAATTAATTGACCCAGGATTCTCTATTTTTCAATAATAATTTTTTCAAACCAAACAGAATTCTTTGTTTTTAAATGTATTAAATATACACCATTGGGCTTATCCGTAAAATTAATTGATAATTGATTATAAGCAGAAGAAACCGAGCGATACAATTCCTTACCCAAAAGATCCGTAATAAAAATTTCAGTGTTTATGCCATCCTTTATTTCAATCTTAATAAATCCATTTGATGGATTGGGAAATATATTAACCATTTTGGAAATACTATTTTGTGAAATAGAATTTGCATTAACACAGGAAACCGTGGCAATCCATCCGGGAGACCTCCAACCAACATCGGAATGAAACTGAAAGGTGAGTTTACCACTTGGATCGGTGGAAGTTATCGTTCCAGGAGAATTGGTTCCACAATACATTCCAATTAAAGGTGAATTTATTGAACCTCCGTTATAAATTTTCAGGTAATCGAAAATACAATTGGAATCAGCTTCAAGGTCAAACATAATGAACTTTACCTTTACCGGAGTATTTGCCGAAGAAGAGGAAATGGTTGTAACATAATCCTTCATGTTTTCATAATTCGAAAATGCACCACCTTTATCATAAAACATTGCCGAACAGGTCGATATATTCTGATTATCCATCAGTATTTGTTGTCCCACAATAAAAGTCCTTGTAAAATAAGTTGAATAGGTTCCATCGGAAATAGTAAATTTCAAATCGATTAGGGTACCAATTGGAGTCTCTGGCCGAATAGTGATTTTATGGGCAACAGTAGCTGTTTGTTGCACTTTTATGATCCCAGCATTTGCAGTTGGTGTATTTATCGAAAGGTACTCTAAGGCTCTTCCTATGGGAGAGCATGTTACTGTTGTATTTCCTGTACTGACCTGACCTCCGTTTCCTGCTAAAACATTAATATATCCTGATTCGCCAGGTTCAAGAAAACCATTGCCATTACTGTCGCCCGATAAATTTTTGAAGGATAGCTGCAAAGCCGGAACAGTGTTGACAACACCCACTTTATATGTCATTGTATTATTTATTACACTTATATTTTTTACCTGAAGCCCACTTGGGTCGCCATTGTAATATTTTGAGCCTGGAACAGAAGTGGCACTGAATTCATTGTTAAAACCATCATGAAAACATGCTTGCTTATGATCTTCTATATTGTTATTGGCATGTTCCAGATATATCTGGTGATGTTTGGACTGATTATCGCCTGCCTCATCAACATGCCAAATTGTAAGACCTTCATCATTTATTGCTGCACTCCGTCCTGTTTTTTTTCGACTTTCAATAAGGAAGAATTCTTCGCTATTGTTTATCTGGTATTTATAGCAGGTTAAGGAATTGGCAACATCCGAAATGAGGCCATTAAAATTGGTTATATCTACCACTTTTCCCCACCCGGCATTGGTTCTGAAAAGGGGATTTGGAGGAACAGGATTAAACTCATCCCCATAATAACACATCAGGTCGAAAGTGCCAATTCCATCAGGGCCATTGGTGGTTGTATATTTATAGGTGTCAGGCCATTTTGCAAGCATATGACCATTTTCATGAGCTGCCGTGGCTAAAAAAAGCGGAGCATTAGCAGGAGAACAATTATACGCTCCGGAATGCACCCCATCAGCAGAAAAATCAGGATAATACCCCTGATGCCACCAAAGTCCCTGGGACCAATCTTTAGGGGTACCGGTATACATCAGGTTAATGGCAACGATACTACCATCGGGATTAACTGACAGGGTAGAAAAATCAAAACCTTCCGTATTCAGCTTATTTAGTGCCCACCCAAGAATTTTTGGTACGCCTTCCGATTGAGGCATTTTATCATACTCTTTAAAAGTAAGGGGTGCCCGGTAATATCCAAATACAACATTTTGATAATCAACTAATCCTCCTGAAATGTCTGCGTAGTATTTCCGAAGAGAGCCATTATTTCCATAGTTGTTATAATCCAGTTTATTGCAAAAATCGTTAAATTCCGAAATAGGCACAGTGCTAGGCTCATCCGAAAAATCGACCACAATGCATAACCCATTTATTTGACCCGAAATCGATGAGGGACTTTGCACACTAGTATTTTCCGAAGGTAAATTCTTATTTAGTAAACGTTTTTTGTCAGAAGTTTCCTTCTCTCTCCATTTATCAGGAATGTCAATATGCATTGGGATAGCCAGATTGCTTTTTAATGAAGAACTAACCCCGAGCTTTCCATAGTATATATTTCCAGAAGAAATCAATTCTGAACTGTCAGCCGAAAGCACTGCGTAGCAAATCCACTGGGTCGTTTTATCCCGAATCAGGGTGTAATTATTTAACCCCTCGGCACGAATATAATATTCATCACCATATAACTTCACATCTACAAAAGTACCATCGGGCTGCTTAAATTTCATTATTTTCCCAAAATAAGGAACCGAAGCTAGTTTTAAGGAAAGTAAGAGCAGAAAAATTGTAAGTGTCGATTTCATGCAAAAAAAATTAAAAGCATTTAACCACAATTCAATTGATAAAATCAGATAGCAAATATTAGCAGACGATATACATTTTGTTGACAGGGCAGTTCAAAAAATTCCAAAATCAAAAATACAATTTGATATCAAAAATCACAAAAAATAACCGTACTATGTTTTAGTATTCCATCTATAAATCAATGCACTGTAAATAACAGGTAACTCATACAAATAATACCAACAACCGTATTTTTCTAGTGTCACCCGTCTTTTCTCCTTGCATTTTGTTTTAAAACAACTTACTTTTATTTGCAGAACAAGGAGCTAACTATCATTTTGGAATGAACCAACTGGCGATATATCAAAAACAAACAAGCTGGATATAGCACGATATAAAATATATGAACAGGTTTTGTTGGTCGGGGATTAGTAGTGAAGAGCGAATAAAAGCAATGAGCGATATATCGGCAATAGTGGGCAAACATGCAACTGTATTACATTTTCAGCGGTTTTCGGACTTATCCCTGGGCCTCTCGCTTGAGATGGAAGAATGCAGGGTATATGAGCTGCAGTGCGATTTGAAAAATATAATGCATATGGATGGCGCAGTTGCGAATTTGACTGATTCAAAAAAGGATTGCATGGTGCTTTTAGATATTACTTTTACAAAAGGAACCGGAGATTTAGAGATTGAAGTGCCTGATATTATAGAATAGGTTAAAAACAATGGATCAAGCACCGGAAGTAGAGTTTTATTATATTTTACATTATCAAAAATTAATAGTGACATTGTCGGCAACAGATCGATTAACGAAAGAAATAGATACCATTAAAATATGAATAGTATCGGTACTACCTTTCAAATTGCTGAGATGGTAAAGCTTTATAGTTTATTCCATATCATAAAAACCAAGGGACCTCTACCCTGCTGTATTACTCAGCAAATAGCCAATATGCTATGATAGAGACCCTGCTAACCTCACTGGCTGTATTACTGCGGATTCTTTCCAATCCATTTGCAAACGTTTTTCAAAAACAACTCACTGCAAAGAATAACCACCCATTATTGGTAAATTTCCTGACCTATTTGTTGTTGTCCGTCTTTTGTATGTTTCTGGTGATTGGTGTACAATGGCAGGAATTATCCCGGCAATTCTGGATTTATTCTGTTTGGGGAGGAACTGCCGGAGCATTGGGAAACGGTTTTTTGGTAAAGGCATTGCAAAAAGGGGATCTTTCGGTACTTGGCCCTATCAATTCGTATAAATCGGTGGTGGGTATTATCGTTGCCATTTTTTTACTGGGCGAAATACCAAATTTCTGGGGACTTATTGGTGTAGTGTTCATCATTTATGGAAGCTATTTTGTTTTGGATACCACTCCCGAAAAGTTTACCTGGGCATTACTTAGGAAAAAGGAAATACAGTATCGCTTATGGGCAATGATTCTCACCGCAATCGAAGCTGTATTTATCAAGAAGGTAATACTCGTTTCTTCTGCTACATTGGCTTTTGTAAGTTGGTGCTGGTTTGGTGCACTTTTTTCGTTATTACTCTTGTTTATTTATCGGTTAGATTTAATAAAGGAGTTAAGGAAAGTAACCCTATCCCATATACTTAAATATGCCCTGCTTGTTGTCTGCATCGGAACCATGCAGTATGCTACTAATTATACCTTTGGTCATATGCCTGTAGGATACGCACTATCACTCTTTCAACTATCGACCATCGTAAGCGTTCTGCTTGGACATAGGCTTTTTAAAGAACAGGAAATCCGCAAAAAATTAATCGGCACCGCTATAATGATAGCTGGGTCTGTTGTAATTATACTTTTCAAAGATTATTAAACCTAAATAAAAACTTATGAAAAAGATCCTCATTCGAATTTTACTGGGAATTGGAATAATTCTACTTGCATTCGTGCTTTTCTTTGTTGGATATGGTATAAAAGCCAAATCGGAGATTAAAAAAATGAGTCCGGCGGAAACAAAGGAAATAGTTGCTGGCATATTTGCCATTAAGGATTCATTTTCAAACCTATACCTGGTAAAAGATGGTGAATCCTATATTGCTATTGATGCGGGAAATAATTTGGATACAGTTGCCAATGAGCTAAAAAAACTAACCATCGACCCCGAAAAGGTAATTGCAGTATTACTAACCCATACGGATGGTGACCATGTGGCAGCGCTCAAATTATTCAAAAATGCCACAGTCTATCTTTCGAGGCAGGAAGAGCAACTACTTATTGGCAGAAAATATCGATTCCTGTTTTTTGGAAATAAAATTGATGCGAAAGAATATTCGCTGCTGGATGATCAGCAAATCATAACAATTGGTACTACTCAAATCAAAGGGATTTTAACAACGGGACATACCTTCGGTTCCATGTGTTACTTAATAAACAATAAGTATTTATTTACAGGTGATGCATTAAGTTTGAAAGCTGGTAAGATTGAACCGTTTAATGATTTTTTTAATACCGATACAAAAACCGCAATTCAATCGATGGCCAAAATAACCAACATTCCTGATGCTGAATATATATTTACGGCACATTATGGCTACAGCAATGATTATAAATAGATTTGCGGAAAACTGTTTTGAAGCGATTGGTCTCTCATTTGACTGCCTGGTTTCATTGAAACTGGAATATTTTGATTTCCGCATTCCTTAAATAATGATACCTTTATTTTTATTTTAAAGGGTAAAGCACTAACTATTATTTCAACTCTACTAACTCTAAAATCATGATAAGATCATTTGTTTTTACCCTATCAGTTTGCCTTTTGCTTCTGGTAGCTTGTCAGGAGAAAAAAAGCAGCGTAACAGTTCCGTTTAAACTCGATCACAACCGAATGATTGTTGAAGGAGAAATGCAACGAAAAGACAGCTCCTGGCGGAAAGTTCGAATTTGGGTTGATAATGGCAGCGCCCGTTTTTTTATCAGCAGTTCGCTGGCAAAAGATTTAGGTATTTCCACAGATAAATCCAATAATGGAAGCGAGACAGAAAATAATTCTGATAACGCATCGAATATTGGTCTACGAATTGGCGAAATGAGGCTTAATACTGCGAATATTTTTCCTACCATAACTACAGAGCCTTATTGGATTTACAATGCTTTGCACATCGATGCAAACCTGCCAGCTACTATTCTAAAAAAATACCAGGTGGTTTTTGATTATCCCAAGCAGCAATTTACCATTGGTGCGCCTGGTAGTATTGTACATCAAGGTGTAAAATCCATGGCCGCGATCCATCCCGAAACCGGAGTCATTGAAATGTTTGCGATTATTGGAACAGATAGTCTTACCTTTGCTATCGATATAGGTGCATCCTATTCGTATACTTCCGATAGTATTATAAATCATTTTATTAATCAAGCCCCTCTTTTACCAAGTGTACTTGGCACCTCCGGGTATGCAAATATGTGGGGCTGGTGGCCTCCCAACGAGAATGATTTTATAGTTACCCGGTTCCCCTTAATCAAATTAGGAAGTGTGCAGCTCGATAATGTTGGTATGGTTGGCGTTCCTCCAAATCCATCAGCATCAGGAAAATCATTGGGAGAATGGTATTCACAAAAAACTATTTGGCCTGTAGTTGGTTTTTTAGGTGCAAATGCTTTAAAATCCTTTCGGGTTGAATTCGATTACCCCAATAGTACAATTTATTTTGAGAAGGGATCTTTAAATCATTTCAATGATATGGATATTGTTGGTCTTGCCATTTCTCCCGAACGCGATAGCAGCTATACCATTATCGGAATAGTGAAAAAAGATAACATATCAGTGGTGGAAGGAATAAATACCGGTGACAAGCTAATTCAGGTTGACAGCTTGCAGGTTAAGGGCAATTCGATGGGTGTTGTAATGGATGCACTTAGGGGAAATCCCGGTGAACCCCGTAAATTAGTAATTGAAAGAAAGGGCAAAATAATAAAAGTGGAGTCGAAAATTCAACGATTGCTTTAATTCTCGATAATTTTGTATTTCGAGAGCCAGCAAACATAAAAAAGTGTATGCTGGTTCTTTGTGTATTGGTGAAATATTTGCCAAATATAAAAATACAATAAGCTTGACAAAATTTAATTAGCGCCAACAATTAAAACCCGATTAAAAATCGTCATTTACCTATCCTTTTTACAATCTGTATTATAGATGATTAAAGTAGATTAAATGTGTTATTGTGATATTTATTCTAATTTATGTTACTATATTTGTATTATATACTATAAATCGTATATTTGTGTCCGAAAAGTAATTTATATTTTTATGAAAAATGCCAAACCATCAAAAGCCGAAATCATTCTCGCTGCTGCAAAGGAATTATTTTGGAAGCATGGATTCAAAAGGGTCTCCATCGAAGAAATATGTGCAAAAGCTGTTATCAGTAAAATGACTTTTTACAGATTCTATTCAAACAAAACGGAACTTGCCAAAGCAGTATTTGACGGCGCTGTTAAGGAGGGGAATGACAACTTTAAACAAATCTTAAATTCCTCGGTTTCTCCAGATGAAAAGATAAAAAAAATAATATTGTTAAAGTTCGAAGGCACGAACAATATTAGCCAGGAATTTTTGATGGATTTTTATTCGAGCAAGGAACCTGAATTGAATAATTATGTCATTCAAAAAACAGAGGAAGTATGGCAAAATGTTATTCAGGATTTTAGGTTAGCACAGCAGCAAGGGATTTTTCGTAACGATTTTAAACCCGAAATTATTCTTTACATGGCGCAGCGAGTTATCGAAATTTTAAATGACCCTAAGGTTTTAAAATTATATGATAATCCGCAGGATATCATCATGGAAGTGGCTAATTTGTTTATGTATGGAATAGCACCTCATAAATAATTGAAATGAACCGTTTTAGTTGTGCATTACTATTACTAATCATGTGGAGCAAGTTCAACACCACGGTAGCACAGGATACATTAAATTCCAGGCGTGATACGCTGGTATTTTTTGGACAGCTTTCGTCATGGGGACAATCAAACTTCAACCATTCGCCCCATGCACAACTTGGAGGACGCTATATTCCCTCGATCAACTATTCCATAAAATTTCAAAACAATAAACAAATCGATTTTGAAGGAGCTGCCAATATTGTTGGCTCCATTGCTTCGCTCCCATTCGATACCATAAATACCGATGGAAGCATTAATCCATATCGTTTATGGGTGCGTTATTCTTCCCGCCAGTTTGAGTTGCGTTTCGGTTTACAAAAAATTAATTTCGGTTCGGCATCTATGCTACGCCCATTGATGTGGTTCGACCAGATAGATCCGCGTGATCCGTTAAAACTTACCAATGGTGTTTGGGGAATGTTGGGCCGCTACTACTTTTTAAACAATGCCAATCTCTGGCTTTGGGGGTTATATGGAAATAATAATGCACGTCCATGGGATATTGGAAAAACAAGCCGAAATGTTCCTGAATTTGGTGGCAGGTATCAGCATCCGGTGTCCAAAGGAGAAATGGCGCTATCGTATCATTTCAGGGAAGTTGATTCCCGTAACCTGGGAAATGCAATCCCTTCTTTTACCAAAATTTCCGAAAACAGAATTGGGATAGATGGGCGCTTTGATACGAAGGCTGGTTTGTGGTTTGAAGGTACCTGGATAAATAAAGGTAAAAACATTGGTTCCCTTACTAATCAAGAGATATTCAACGTGGGAACGGATTACACTTTTGGCATTGGAAATGGTATTAATGTCGTTTTTGAGCAATTATTTTTCTCGAGCGACGAAAGTCCTTTTGCCTTTAAAAACAACATCCTGTTTTCGGGTCTTTCGCTCAATTACCCCATGGGTATTGTTGATAATATAAGTACAATTGTTTACTACGACTGGAAAAACAGGGATGTTTATAATTTCGTCAATTGGAATCACAGATTTCAACATCTCACATTTTATCTCATGGCATACTGGAATCCCGATAAATACAGCTTACCACAACAGGGGAATACTGGTAGTGCATTTGCCGGTCCCGGTTTTCAAATCATGTTTGTGTTTAACCATTAAAAAATAGTGTATGGAAAATCGTTCGCTAATTTCAATTTCCAACCTCTCCAAACGTTTTAAAGTTGGAAATGGCGAGTTTTTAGCCTTAAAAAATATTAACCTTTCCATTGCCGAAGGGGAGTTTACAGGACTAGTGGGACCAAGTGGTTCTGGTAAAACAACACTCCTAAATATTATTGGGTCACTCGACATTCCATCCGATGGAACTGCCGAAGTTCTCGGCAAATCCATTTCAACCCTCTCTCATAAACAGGCCGCTATGCTGCGAAATTTAAACATTGGCTTTATTTTTCAAACCTATAACTTGTTGCCGGTTTATACGGTTTTTGAAAATGTTGAATTTGCTCTTTTGCTCCAGAAAAAAACATTTGCAGAAAGGAAAATAGCTGTTATGGAGGCATTGGATTGGGTTGGCTTAACCGATAAAGTGAAATCAAAACCTTCGCAACTTTCAGGAGGGGAATGCCAAAGGGTTGCTATCGCCAGGGCAATGGTGAAACGCCCCCAAATTGTGCTTGCCGACGAGCCATCCGCAAACCTCGATGCAAAAAACTCCCATCATATTGTTCAAACCATGAAACGATTGAACAAAGAACTAAAAACAACTTTCATTTTTGCCACGCACGATGAAAAGGTAATGCAATATCTCGACCGTATTATTTCATTAAAAGATGGTGAGATTGAAAAAGATGAATTTGTTAATCATGCTAAAAACGAATAGTCATGGTAGCATTTAAACTGGCTTTCCGGAATTTATTCGGCGCAGGGCTGAGAACCTGGCTGAATGTTTCTGTCTTGTCTTTTGCCTTTGTTGTCATAATATTTTACAACGGATATTTAGACGGATGGAATAAACAAGCGTACATCGATACCAAAGATTGGGAAATTGGCAATGGACAACTCTGGCATCCCACCTACGATCCTTATGATCATTACAGCTTACAGGATGCCCATGCCCCGGTTTCAGGTAACATCCAAAAATTAATTTCTTCTGATCAGCTAACCCCTGTTTTAATTACGCAAGCTACAATTTTCCCCCAGGGACGCATGCAAAATATTCTGCTGAAGGGAATTTCCCCTGCCCAGCAAATTATAAAAATACCTTCCAAATCGTTGGATACTGCAGGTTCTATTATTCCGGCGGTTATAGGAAAACGCATGGCATTTGCTGCTAAACTAAAAAAAGGGGACAATGTCCTTTTACGTTGGCGCGATAAAAATGGAACCTTTGATGCAAAAGAGATACAAGTAGTGGATGTATTTTCTTCAAATGTCTCCACCATCGACAATGGAAACATCTGGATACCAATATCGCAGCTTCAGCAAATGACAGGTTTTGAAAACGAAGCAACTTTATTTGTAGTTGACAAAACATATACTGCTGGTAATATTGATCTCTGGATATATAAAGACACTCATTTTCTTTTGAAAGAAATTGACGATATTATTGAATCCAAAAAAGCAGGATCGGTATTAATATATGGCTTGTTATTGATTATTGCATTGCTGGCCATATTTGATACGCAGGTTTTATCAATTTTCAGGCGGCAGAAAGAAATTGGAACCTATATTGCCCTGGGGATGACCCGCTGGAAAGTAATTTGGATATTTACCATAGAAGGAAGTGCCCATAGCATTTTAGCAATTCTGCTCGGCTCTCTTTATGGAATACCTATTTTAGGTTACCTGCAAATCAAAGGCATTCCATTGCCTAAAACAATGGATTCATATGGCATTACAATAGGAGACAGGATTTTCCCTTCATTTAGCATAGGACTGATACTATCAACTATTTTGCTGGTTGTTATTTCTGCAACAATAGTGAGCTATTTTCCTACCCGAAGAATATCGAAATTAAATCCAACAGACGCTTTAAAAGGCAAAATATCATGATAAAATTTTTATTTAAAGGAGTCATCCGCGATAGAGGTAGAAGTGTTTTACCCATTATTGTGGTTAGCATTGGCGCAATGTTTACGGTAATCCTTCATTGTTGGATAAATGGCATCATGGTCGAATCCCTTACGATGAATGCTAATTTTAACAACGGGCATGTGAAAATAAACACTCGAGCCTATGCAAAAGAAGCCAGTCAAATGCCTATTGATTTGGCTATTATAGGTGTAAATAAACTCACAAAAGAGTTGAAGCTATCAAATCCTGATTTTGATTGGGTACATCGAACACGATTCGGAGCTTTAATCGATTTTCCTGATTCTATAGGCGAAACCCGGGCGCAAGGGCCTGTGACCGGGTGGGCTATCGATTTGTTTTCTTCCGGATCAAATGAGGCAGACCGGTTTAATATTTCAGAAGCGCTGGTTTCGGGGAAAATTCCGGCCAAGTCCTCTGAAGCATTACTATCCATTGATTTAGCCCAAAAATTCAACATCAAACCTGGCGAAGAATTTACGTTGTTTGGGACAAGTATGGACGGAAGCATGGTATTCCGCAACTTTAGTGTATCTGGCATAGTTCGTTTTGGCTCAAGTGCAATCGATCGGGGAGCCATTATCATAGATATTTCCGATGCCCAATTAGCCTTGCAAATGGAGGATGCTGCCAGTGAAATACTTGGCTTTTTTAACACCGGAAAATATAATGATGAAATTGCCAATAATATTGCTGCTTCTTTCAATAAAAAGTATGCCTCTTCGATGGATGAATTTGCCCCTGAAATGATCACTTTTAAGCAGCAGGAAGGAATGGCCGATTTATTGAATATCTCAGAAACGATGAGCAGTATCTTTATTTTTGTATTTGTTTTTGCAATGTCAGTGGTTTTATGGAATGCCGGTTTATTAGGGAGCTTGCGTCGCTTCAATGAATTTGGCGTACGGCTGGCTTTGGGTGAAGGCAAAAACCATATTTATAAAACAATTATTTTTGAAGGAGTTTTTGTTGGATTAATTGGTACAATGATAGGCACTGCTATTGGATTATTATTTTCGTATATTTTACAGGAAAAAGGATTGGATATTAGCGGAATGATGAAAAACTCTACCTTGATGATGCCGGCTGTTGCCAGAGCTTCAATAACACCCTCCGCCATTTATATTGGGTTTATTCCAGGGGTATTATCCATGGTGCTGGGCAGTGCCCTGGCGGGAATAAGAATCTATAAACGAAAAACTGCGAGTTTGTTTAAGGAACTAGAAGTTTAAATTATCAGACTACCTGACAAATTTGAAAAAGTCAACAAGAATGCTTTCGAGGTATAAAAGATGCCATTATTAATAATAACATATGATCGTCTAAAAATCATAAAAATCGTAAATATGAAAATAAGCTTGGTTCTCGTCATAACATTGTTGTCCTTTAATTTATTGGGCCAATCAGCAATTAAGGTTTTAGAAAAAGTGGACAAAAATATGTCTTCTAAAAACCGGATTCTTGAATCAACCATGACTATTAATGGAAAGCGAAATAGTCGCATTGTTGTATCTAAATCATGGGCAGAAGGCACCAAAAAGTCCTTTACCGAATACCTTTCTCCAGCAAGCGAAAAGGGAACGAAGATGCTTAAACTGGAAGGTCAGTTATGGATTTATTCGCCCTCTACCGATCGTACCATTCAAATTTCGGGGAATATGCTAAGGCAATCGGTAATGGGTTCCGACTTATCGTACGAAGATATGATGGACGATAGAAAGTTGCAGGATTTATACATGGAGAAACTTATTGACCGGGAAATTATTGAAGGGCGAAATACATGGGTTATTCAACTTACTGCCAAAGTGGAAAATGTCGCCTATCATTCACAAAAAATGTGGGTGGATACAGCACGTTATGTTCCACTTAAGCAGGAACTCTATGCCAAAAGCGGCCAGTTACTTAAAAAGATGGAATTTAAAGATATTAAGAATGCTCAGGGTCGTTGGTTCCCTTATACAACCACTTACAAAGACATGCTAAAAGATGGAAAGGGCACTGAGTTCAAAATCACCAGTATCCTTTTTGACCAATCCATTCCGGAATATATTTTCACGAAAGCCGCGTTGAAGCAATAATGTAAAGTCCGTATTTGAAGAGAAAGATCCATTATAATTAATCCTCCAACTAAAATCATAGAAATGCAACCAAGAATTGAAACGTTAACTGAAAAGAAACTAATTGGGAAGCGAGTTAACATGTCTTTTACCGAAAACAAAACTGGGGAGTTATGGCGGAGTTTTATGCCCCGGCGGAGGGAGATTAAAAATACCGTCGGTTTGGAACTATATTCAATCGAAGTATACAAGCCGTTCTATTTTGACAATTTCAATCCTGCAGCAGAATTTGATAAATGGGCCGCTGTAGAAGTTACTGATTTTAATTCCATTCCTGAGGAGATGGAAACCCTTACCATGCCCATTGGACTTTATGCGGTTTTCATCCACAAAGGTCCAGCCAGTGCCGGACCAGAAACATACCGTTATATTTTGGGTACCTGGTTACCAAACTCCGATTTTATATTAGACACCAGGCCTCATTTTGCAGTAATGGGAGAAAAATATAAAAATGAAGATCCCGATTCGGAAGAAGAATTTTGGATTCCGATCAAGCGGAAATAGTATAGGTCGTCGCCCCATTGCTTATACTTTATACTTTGAATACCCTCAGCTTTCAGCTATCAATTGCAAACCTATTAAAACATCAAATAAACGGTAGTTCCTTTTTCAGATTCCGATTCAAGATGAATGCTTCCTTTATGCAAACGCATAACCTGTCTCGCGAAGCTTAGGCCAATACCGGACCCATTCTCTTTCGTAGTAAAAAATGGGACAAATACTTTGTCCATATCGTCCGCCAAAATACCATCCCCATTATCGGTTATACTGATAAAAGTCCGGTTGCTTTCGTTTATTCCCGCAGAAATAATTATCTCCTTATCCGAACGGTTGCCTATCGCTTCCATGGCATTCTTCAACAGGTTAATCAGCGATTGGAATAAAAGTTTTTCATCAGCCAGAATAGTTAAGTCTTTTATCAGGAGTATGTAATTCGCTTTTATATCTTTCCCGGTTAGTTCCGGACGAAACAACCGAAGCAGTTTCTCTATAATCTCATCAATCCCAATAATTATAAACTGGGGAAGTGGCATGCGGGTAAGCGAACGGAATTTTTCCACAAATTCCAAAACACCGGTGCCGCGTTCTTCGATCATTTCCAATCCGGTTATTAATTCCGCGAGCATTTCCTGATCAATATCTTTAATATCAACTATTTCATTCCCTGTTCGTAACTGCCGAATGAGCGCCTGTGCCAGCGTATTTACCGGGGTTATGGAATTCATAATCTCGTGCGTTAAAACCCTGATCAGCTTTTGCCACGAATCCAATTCCTGCTCTTCAAGTTCGCTATGAATATCCTGAAACGAAACCAGTTTCATATCAATGGTGCCAATGCGAAATTCGCCACACCGAAACGAAAGGTTGTTTACCTTGTTTCCCTGATTAATCCGAAATAAGGCATGCTGTCCTCCCCGAAGTGACAATACAAAATCGCCCAAACCTTCGTAAATGCTATTTAGATCCCTTAGTTGGGAGATACTTCTGTATCCTAGCATTTTCAAAGCTGTTTCGTTGCAAAGTTCTACTTTCCCAGTGGAATAAAATGTTATTACCCCCACGTCCAGATTCGATACGACATAGTTGAGATAATGAAATTGCTTTTCTTTTTCCAGATTGGCTTTTGCCACAATTGCCTGTATTTCGGTAAGAATATTGGTAAGGTCTCTGAAAGACGAACCTTCCTGGTTTAGATTCAGACGAAATGATAAATTCTGTTCCCTTAAATTTATAAGGAACCTGGATAAATAGAGGTTAGTTTTGTTTTGATAATGCACCAATTCCCAAACCTGCACCAATATGATACCGGCCAGGAGCAACATGGTATAAAACCTGCTGGTATTCATTAGTACCCAGCAAAATATAAAAATGGTGCCAGTAAGAAAGATTACCCGAAGCCAAATACCCAGATAAAATCTATTATAAACCATATTTTTCGATTTTGCTGTACAATGTTTTTCGGGTAATTCCTAATTCCTTGGCTGCAAGAGTCAGATTTCCTCTACTCTTACTTAAAGCTTTCTCTACTGTAATCCGCTCCATTTCTTCGAGATTCAGTGAATCGGACAACTTTAATTCTGTTTTAGCAGATTCAAATAAAAAATCGCTGTCTTTCAGGTTTTGGTTATCGGTTAAAATCAATGCCCGCTCAATGGCATGCTGAAGTTCACGCACATTCCCCGGCCATGAATATTTTTTTAATTTATCGGCAGCTGATGCAGTTAGTTTAATGCCTGGTTTGTTGTATTTACGGCTATATAACTGCAAAAAGTGTTCTGCCAGCAATAAAATATCCTCAAGCCGATCCCTTAAAGGAGGAAGTGTAATTTGGATGGTATTGATACGGTAAAGCAAATCTTCCCGAAAAACCCCGTCGCCAACCAATTGCTTTAAATCTTTGTTGGTGGCCGAGATAAGCCGTATATCCAGATTTACCGGTTGATTGGATCCCAACCGGTTTACAGTTCTGTTTTGAAGGGTTGTAAGAATTTTTCCCTGAAGCGACATGGTCAGGTTTCCAATCTCGTCCAGAAACAATGTTCCGCCATTGGCAGATTCAAATCGGCCTGCCCTCTCCTCTTTGGCATCGGTAAAAGCTCCTTTTGCATGGCCAAACAACTCTCCTTCAAAAAGCGATTCACTTAAGGAAGCGAGGTCCACTCCTATAAAGATCCCCTTATTTCGCAACGATTTACGATGTATTTCCCTTGCAACCAACTCTTTTCCCGTTCCATTTTCGCCAACAATCAATACATTCGCATCAGTGGCCGCAACTTTATCAATGGTTTGAAAGAGGTTGATCATGGCAGGAGATTGTCCCAGTATATTCAGGAACGGCTTTGCTGCATCTTCTCCTAATATTTTCTGTTTCTGTTTTAATTGATTTACTTCCAAACGCGATTGCCGGTATTTAAGTCCGGCATACAGCGTGGATATCAGTTTTTCGAGGTTCCAGGGTTTAAGGACAAAATCGATTGCCCCGAGACGTATAGCTTTGACAGCTAATTCCACATCGCCATAAGCGGTTATCATAATAACTGCCATATCGCTATCAATTGCAAGAATTTCCTTCAACCAGAATAAACCTTCGTTCCCTGTATTTTTTCCTGCCTGAAAGTTCATGTCCAACAGCACAACGTCATAAAACTGTTCCCGTAAAGCAGTTGGCAACTGATTAGGAGAACGGATGCCGTCCACTTGTTCAAATTCAATTTTCAGAGAATAGCGAAGCGACTTTAGCAACCCCTCATTATCGTCGACTATAAGGATTTTACCGATTTTTTTATGCATGAGGATATTGATTTAGAGAAGTAAAAATAAATAAATTGAGATTACTGGAATCAAAATGTATACTAAATAAACGCTCATTGTATAGAAAGTAAACAATCATTCCATTTTATTTCAATATATGGAACATCTATTCTGTTGATTTGCATTGATATAATTATATTGGCATTGCACTTGAAAGACTTAAAAAACTCAAATTCAATGATACGGACCTATTTTAACATCGCTTTTCGAATAATACGGCGCAACTGGTCGTTTACCCTCATCAATATTTCGGGGATAGCCATTGGTATAGCAACCTTTGTTTTAATAATGCTCTGGGTAACCGACGAATTAAATTATGACAAGTTTAACACCAACTATAAAAACCTTTATAGGGTGGTCGAAAACCAATTTTATGCCGGAGGGGAAGTGTTTCCGGTAGCAGTAACTCCCGCACCTCTCTCTGCCAAAATAAAGGAAGAGTACCCGGAAGTTAAAAAATCCAGCCGGTTTGCTTCCAATTGGTACACGGTTAAGCAAGGGGATAAATTAATTACCGAAGAATTTTCGCTTGTCGATCCCGACTTTCTCAACATGTTTTCGGTGGAATTGATTAAGGGAGACAAAGCAAAAATTTTGACAGATCCGCAATCTGTAATCTTTACAGAAGCACTTGCCTCTAAATACTTCGGAAAAGAAGATGCGCTAGGGAAAACAATTACGATAGATAAAAAGGAATTCGTGGTAACGGGAATTATGAAAGAATTTCCAAAGAATTCACATTACCAGGTAAAATCTATTATTCCGTTCCTCTATTTAAAATCGGTCGGAGAAAACCTCGAAGAGTGGGGCAATAATTCTTACTGGACCTACATTCTTCTGGCTCAGAATACAGCTATTAAATCTTTCAACAAAAAAATCAAGGATTTGATCACCCGAAACAACAAAGGAGGAGGGAAAACAGATATATATGCACAGCATATTGGGGAAATACATTTATTCTCCTCTGGTAAGTTTACCGCAGAAATTGGATCTCAGGGTGACATACGATATGTCAGGACACTTTCACTTGTAGCTATTTTCATCTTGCTTATTGCTTGTATAAACTTTATGAATCTGTCGACCGCTCAATCTGTAAAGCGGGCCAGGGAAGTTGGAATGCGAAAAATAACAGGTGCAAGACGAAGCCGACTCATCCTCCAGTTTTTGGCAGAATCTGTTTTAATGGTGCTTTTAGCCGACATTATTGCTATGGTGATTGTTGAATCGCTATTACCTATGTTCAATAACTTAACGGCGAAAGAGCTAGCTATTGATTACTTTTCTTACAACCATTTGAAAAGTACCCTGGGAATTGTATTAATAACCGGAATTGTGGCGGGGAGTTATCCGGCATTCTTTTTATCTTCTTTTAATCCTTTAAAAGTTTTAAAAGGTACTTTTCGGTCCGGTAAAGGCGCCGCTATATTTCGCAAAGTATTAGTGACGGGCCAGTTTGCTATTTCAATCATTTTAATAATTGGTACGCTGGTTATAGCCTCGCAATTACACTATATCCAAAGCAAGAAATTGGGGTATGACCGCGAAAACCTGGTTTACTTTTATTACGGAAATGAAATTAAATCGCATATGCAGGCTTTTAAACAGGAACTTCTGGCAGAACCTGGCATCCAAGCGGTTTCATCGTCCAATCAGGTTCCCACTTACATTGGGAATTCAACCGCTGGTTGGAATTGGGAAGGAAAAAGCAGCACCGAAAACGTGCTGATGCACATGGTAATGGTGGACGAAGATTATCAAAAAGCATTAAGATTAACAATGGCTGAAGGTAGATTTTATACATCCGAAATGATGAACGACACTACTTCGGTAGTAATTAACCAAACTGCTGCCCGTATTATCAGCGAAAAGGAATCTGCCGTTGGAAAGTTTATAACGTATGGACCTTATCGGCTGAACATTATTGGAGTCGTAAACGATTTTCACTTTAAATCGGTTCACCGGAAGATAGAACCTTTAATTTTAGTTTTCCTTCCTAAGGAATGCTATGTTTCGTTTGTAAGAATTGGTCCCGGCAATCAGGAACACTATTTGAAACATATTGAAAAGGTTTATAAAAAATACTCCACAGAACAACCCTATTTTGCCCGATTTTTAGATACCGAATTGAATAACCTCTATACTGCTGAGAAACGGATGAGTGTTATATTTAAATATTTTGCTGTCCTTGCCATCTTTATATCCTGCTTGGGACTTTTTGGTTTATCGCTTTACACTGCCGAGCAGAAAACTAAGGAAATTGGAATTCGGAAAACCATGGGCGCATCCGTTCAATCAATCGTGTGGCTATTTTTAAAACAATATTTTCGCTGGGTGGCAGTTGCTACAGTTATAGCTATGCCTATAGCCTGGTACACAATGGAAATGTGGCTTAATAATTTTGCGTACAGGATAAGCTTAAAACCAACGGAATTTATTGTGGCTGCAGCATTAGCCTTCTTCATAGCCATGCTAACAGTAAGTTATCAGGCATTTAAAGCGGCTAGTCAAAACCCGGTTATGTCGATAAAGTATGAATAGAAATTCGGATTATTTTAGCACTTAATTTCTCCTTCTTCCGGTTCCATCTGTTTGAAAAAACGAAATAATATCTTTTAATTGTTCTGCCTGACTGGAGAGATTATCGGCATTTCCCGACATAAGTTCCGCAGATGTTGCATTTTGCTGTGTAACCGAATTCAACTGCTGTATTGCATTATTTACCTGCATTGCGCCATTATTTTGTTCCATACTCGACGATGCAATTTCCTGAACTAAGCTGGTTGTTTTTTCGATATCCGGAATAATTTTGAACATTAGATTTCCGGATTCCTCAGTTGCTTTTACGCTCTGCTTGGCCAGCCGAACAATTTCTTCGGCAGCTACCTTGCTTCGCTCAGCCAGTTTTCTCACCTCTGCAGCCACCACAGCAAATCCTCTGCCGTGTTCGCCTGCTCTTGCAGCCTCCACAGCAGCATTAAGCGCCAAAATATTTGTTTGAAATGCAATATCGTTTATAATGCTTATTTTATCTGAAATTGCGTGAACCGAATCCAAACTTTCTCTGGCAGCTTTACTCACTAAATTTATTCCTTCAGAGACTTTTATAGCAATAGTTTCCGTCTGTTTTGCGGCAGTAGTGTTATTGTCAATATTCGCAGCCATCTCTTCCATGGTAGAGGATACTTCTTCAACCGACGAAGCTTGCTCGTTGGCAGCTTCCGAAAGTCGCCCGGAGGTAGTATTTAGTTCACCACTTGATTTTGCTAGGTTATCAGCGCTTTTCTTTACTTCTTCCACAACACTGCTAATGTTTTCAACCATTTTTTTTAAAGAAGCATTTAATACTCCCAACTCATAATTTGCATTTGAATCTTTCATGGATATTTGCAGTTCGCCCTCCGACACCCGCTTCACATCTTCAATCATTCGCGAAAGGGGCATTTTAAGAATCTTATTGAGGTATATGTATACGCCAGTTCCTACTGCAAAACATAAAGGGGTGGCCCAAAAAAGACTAGACAAGCCAATAGTCCCCACTAAATAATATATAAAGCAGCAAAATAAGGTAAAACTAACTGTCCAAATACCTACCGATAACATAATGGATTTCCCGAATATTGCCCGCAAAATAAAATAAGCTGGAACAATACTCCCCAATGTTACCAGAAATACTACCAAATATTGATTCATAGTGTATGTTTTAGTTTTATTAAATTACTCTATAACTTAAAGATAGTAATTTGTATACATTATAGCAATTAACAGCATCTTTTATCCAAAAATGGTTCCCAAAATCACCTTCATTACACTGCTTATTGGATAATCTTCCAAGGTTGTAAAGTCAATAAATAACCTAATAGATTTTCGATAGGAAAACAAATGATTAATCTAATAATGTATCCTCAAACCATTTAATATAAAGAAAGAGTGTTCTCCGGTAAAAAACAGGTCACCGTTATGCGGCTTAGAGCCATTTGTTGTATTCGTTTGTCTACAAACAGTTCGCAGCTACATTGCTTTTTTAGTCGCGTAGCGACGTCCTGTTTGTAGTAAAAAAAATATATACTCGTCAAAAATAAGCCCCCGCGGGGCGACCTGTTTGTAATCCATTATATTACAAGTTTTGTAAGAATTAACAACTTTTTACCGGACAACAATGATAAAGAGAATAAAAATACAACCGAAATTGCATTTTACAGATTGGCTCTGTCTTTAGAAAGAAAACAGTAAGCTTAAAATTCCGAAGTAAAGTGAAATTTAATCTTTTGGAATTTTTCCTGAGCCATTTGCAAGGTATAGGCAGAATCTGCTAAAAATACATCCCTACCGTGTTTATCTTCAGCAATATATTGATATTTACGTTTTTTAAATTCTTCCAGTTCTTTCCGATCGTCGCAAACAATCCAGCAGGCTTTATATAACTGAACTGGCTCGTAACGGCATTGGGCACCATATTCATGTTCCAAACGGTACTGAATAACTTCAAACTGAAGGGCTCCTACTGTACCAATAATTCTACGGTTATTTCCACGATTAAAGAATAACTGCGCTACCCCTTCGTCCATTAATTGGTCCAATCCCTTCGCCAGTTGCTTAAACTTCATAGGGTCGGCATTCTCCACATAACGAAACAATTCGGGCGAAAAACTGGGAATACCTTTGAAATGAATTTGCTCCCCTTCGGATAATGTATCTCCGATTTTAAAGTTACCGGTATCGTGTATCCCAACAATATCGCCAGGAAATGCTTCATCAATCACCGATTTTTTGTCGGCCATGAACGAAGTAGGATTCGCAAATTTTAATTGTTTGCCCAATCGCACATGAAAGAAATTCTTGTTGCGCTCAAATTTCCCGGAGCAAACCCGCACAAAAGCAATACGGTCGCGATGGTTAGGATCCATATTGGCGTGTATCTTGAAAACAAAACCCGAAAATTTTTCCTCTTCCGGATTAACAATTCGTTCCAAGGTATCGAACGATTTAGGGGTGGGCGCTATTTTGATAAAGCAATCGAGCAATTCCCTTATCCCAAAATTATTCAAAGCACTACCAAAAAATACAGGAGCCAATTTCCCCGCCAGGTATTGGTTTATATCAAACTCGGGGTATACACCTTCCAGCAATTCCAAATCCTCGCGCAGCTTATCGGCATATGAGCCAATATACCCTTCGAGTTCATCGCTGTTAATGTCTTTCAGATCTATCGATTCCCCGATAGTCGATTTTTCGACCTCTGTAAACAGATTCAGGTTTTCTTCAAAAATATTGTAAACGCCTTTAAAGGTTGGTCCGTTACTAATAGGCCAGCTCAAAGGGCGCACTTTTATCTGTAGTTCTTTTTCGATATCATCCAAAAGATCAAAAGGATCAATCCCGCTGCGGTCGAGTTTATTAATAAATACCATAACAGGTGTATGCCGCATACGACAAACATTCATTAGTTTGAGTGTTTGTGCTTCGACCCCTTTTGCGCAGTCGATTACAATAATAACACTGTCAACAGCAGTAAGTGTGCGAAAAGTATCTTCGGCAAAATCCTGGTGACCAGGGGTGTCGAGGATGTTTATTTTTATGTCGTTATATTCAAATCCCATTACCGATGTAGCAACCGAAATACCACGCTGCTTTTCAATCTCCATAAAGTCGGAAGTAGCAGTACGCTTTATTTTGTTCGATTTTACCGCTCCTGCCACATGGATAGCCCCACCAAATAACAATAGTTTTTCGGTTAAGGTTGTTTTACCGGCATCGGGGTGACTAATAATAGCAAATGTCCGTCTTCTCTTTGTTTCGTCTAAAAAATTCATTTAATCTGTTTTGAACGTGCAAAAGTAATATTTTTTGAGATACGGGGGAAGAAAAGAAAAAGGGGATAATT
>JFJP01036211.1_pt1 | contig 41321 bp, 35 predicted proteins | sample 431651 | NCBI WGS metagenome assembly JFJP01 (sample SAMN02602958, study PRJNA72255) | Microbial mat metagenome, whole genome shotgun sequencing project. | biome: fresh water; feature: sink hole; material: water; isolation source: purple microbial (photo- and chemosynthetic) mats found in...
GTCATCCTCCATATCATCGGAATGATCGGCGTCGACGGCGCCCTGTACCAGTCGATGGAATTCACCGGGGAGGGAGTCGCGACGATCGACATTGACGGCCGGTTCACCATAGCGAACATGGCCATCGAGGCCGGCGCGAAAAACGGCATTTTCCCCGTCGACAAGGTCGCCCTCAAATACCTCAAGGAACACGGAAAGCGTCCTTCGCGGATTTTCGTGGCCGACGCCGACGCGGTGTACGAACGGGTCATCGAGGTCGATCTCGCGAAGATCGAACCGACCGTCGCGTTTCCGCACCTTCCGTCGAACACCCGGACCATCGGCGAGGCGAAGGGACTCAAGATAGACCAGGTAGTCATCGGCTCGTGCACCAACGGCCGCATCGAGGATCTCCGCATCGCGGCCAAAATTTTCAAGGGCAGGAAGGTCTCTTCCGACATACGTTGCCTTATATTCCCTGCCACCCAAAAAATTTATCTCCAGGCCATGAAAGAAGGACTCGCGGAAATTTTCGTGGAAGCGGGAGCGGCCTTTTCGACGCCGACCTGCGGTCCCTGCCTCGGCGGCCACATGGGCATCCTCGCAAAGGGAGAGCGCGCGCTCGCGACGACGAACCGCAATTTCGTCGGCCGCATGGGCCATCCCGAAAGCGAGGTGTACCTGTCCAATCCCGCAGTCGCCGCCGCAAGCGCCATAACCGGCGTCATCACGGACCCCGTCGATCTGGTCGGCAAAAAATAACGGAGTACAAGGAAACAACATGAAAGCACACGGATCGGTTTTCAGATACGGCGACAACGTCGATACGGACGTCATCATCCCCGCTCGCTACCTCAATACCTCGAACGCGAAGGAGTTGGCGGCGCATTGCATGGAAGACATCGACGCGACATTCGTCTCGAAGGTAAAGGCCGGCGACATCATGGTGGCGGATAAAAATTTCGGCTGCGGTTCGAGTCGGGAGCATGCGCCCCTCGCGATCAAGACCGCGGGCATCTCCTGCGTCATCGCCGCGACCTTCGCCCGGATATTCTACCGCAACTCGATCAACATCGGCCTTCCGATCCTCGAATGCCCGGAAGCCGCCGCGGGCATCAAGGCGGGCGACGAGGTGGAAGTCGATTTCGACTCAGGCATCATAGTCAACAAGACCAGCGGCAGGACATATAAGGGTCAGCCTTTTCCCGCTTTCATGCAGGAAATAATCAAGGCCGACGGACTCATCAACCAACTCAAAGCAAGACTGAACTGAGAAAAGGAAACATAAAATGAACTTTAAAATCGCCACAATACCCGGAGACGGAATCGGGCCGGACATCGTACATGAAGGCTGCCGTGCGCTCGACGCGATCGGCAAGAAATACGGGCACGGTTTCGCATATACCGAACTGCTCGCGGGCGGCGCCGCCCTGGACGCGACGGGCGAACCGCTTCCGTCGGTAACGGTCGACACCTGCCTCAAAAGCGACGCAGTGCTTCTCGGCGCGGTGGGCGGTCCCAAGTGGGACGTGCTTCCCGGAAACAAGCGCCCCGAAAAAGCGCTCCTCGGTCTCCGCGCCGGAATGAAGGTATACGCCAATCTCCGTCCCGCACTCATGTTCAAGCAGCTGTCGGCCGCCTGTCCCCTCAAGGCGGAAGCGATCGGCGACGGGCTCGACATCCTCATCGTGCGCGAGCTGACCGGCGGCATCTATTTCGGCGATCGGGGCCGCTCGGCCGACGGCAAATCCGCTTGGGATACCGAGACCTACAGCACCGCGGAGATCGCACGGGTCGTCAAGATCGGCTTCGAGTCCGCGCAAAAGCGCGCGAAGAAACTCTGCGTGGTCGACAAGGCGAACATCCTCGAATCGAGCCGCCTGTGGCGCGAAGTCGCCGAATCCATGAAAAGTTCGTACCCCGATGTCGTCCTTTCCTACATGTACGTGGACAACGCCGCGATGCAGCTGGTACGCAATCCCGGCCAGTTCGACGTCATCGTCACGAGCAACATGTTCGGCGACATCCTTTCGGACGAGGCCAGCCAGATCACCGGCTCCATCGGCATGCTCGCGTCGGCCTCGCTCGGCGATTCCGGTCCCGGCCTCTACGAACCCATCCACGGCTCGGCCCCCGACATCGCCGGCCAGGACAAGGCGAATCCGCTCGCTACGATCCTTACCTGCGCGATGATGCTCCGCTATTCGCTCGGCCTCCCGAAAGAGGCGCTTGCGCTGGAGGCTGCCGTCGAAAAAGTGCTCGACGCGGGATGGCGAACCCCGGACATCGCCGGCGGGGCCGCCGATCGCGAAAAATTGGGAAACAAACTGGTGGGCACGAAGAAGATGGGCGACCTGGTGGTCGGTGCGATCTAAAGATCGCCGCGATCCAACTTTTCGGTCAGCGCTCCGAAAGCGTTTCGTCCCGGTAGACGATCAGGATTTGCTGCTGGAGGAAAGCACGCGGAAACAATCGCGTGAAAATATCCTCCATCCGTTCCAGGTCGTGTTTTTTATGCTTCCGTGAGAAGGGGCAAATCCATCGTACGGGCTTGAATCGTTTTCGCCGGGTGAAGAGTGCGGGTGGAATCAGCAAAAGGCGGTAATACAGCTTGCGGTATTCCTTTTCCAATTGAGGCCTCCGGAAATTTTTATATGTTCTTTTTTTACTTTGAAATTGTATAGGTGGCGATCAGCTCCTGCAGCGCGTTCACAAACTTTGTGTTTTCCCGGATCGCGATGTATCCGCTGTCCGGTCCGGGAATATCGTCGGTGAGAAAAAACTGGAAGGGATATGCGTCAAGTTCCCTGCAAAACAAGGCAAGCGTTTTTTCCGAAATCCATTTTTTGCGGTTTTCGATATTGTTGACGAAGGTCAATGTCAGCCCCGTCCGGGTGGCAAGCTCGAGCTGGGAAAGATTGTTCTGGGTGCGGAGTTTTCGCAGGTTGTCCGCAACTATCTGCCTGATGTCGTAGTTTTGTTTCATTGCTTCGCTTATTAAACTATTGGTTCAATGTTTGCGCAAATGCCTGATGGATGTTATTTACTTGTACCATTGGTACATATAAAGGATTTAAACATGAAATACAGCGGTGCCAAGATCGTAGTCGAATGTCTTGCCGAGCAGGGCGTAAAGACCGTATTCGGATATCCGGGCGGAACCATACTCAATGTGTATGACGAATTGTACAAAAATGCGGACCGCATCACCCATATAATGACTGCCCACGAACAGGGAGCGGCCCACGCGGCGGACGGCTACGCGCGTTCCACCGGAAGGGTAGGAGTGGTGCTCGCGACAAGCGGTCCCGGCGCCACCAATCTGGTTACCGGAATAGCCACCGCTTACATGGATTCGGTTCCGCTCGTCGCCATTACCTGCAACGTAGCCACCCATCTGTTGGGAAAGGACAGTTTCCAGGAAGTCGACATCACCGGCATCACCATGTCCATCACCAAACATAACTATATAGTACGAGACGTGACGAAGCTTGCCGAAACCATGCGCGAGGCTTTCGAGATCGCGCGGAGCGGCCGTCCCGGACCCGTTCTCCTCGACATCCCGAAGGACGTAACCGCCGCACTCGCCGAGTGGATTCCCCTCTGCGACGCTGCGGCGCAAGCAGATGCCGGTGCGACCCGTACCGCGGTAAAGATTCCCGTCGCAAACGACGCCGATCTCGAGCGTACCGCCCTGCTTCTTTCGAACTCGAAGCGACCCTTTTTTTATGTGGGCGGCGGCGTGGTCATATCGGATGCCTGCGTGGAACTCAAGGCGCTTGCGGAAAAACTGAACGCGCCGGTTTCCGTTTCCCTGATGGGGAAAACCGCTTTTCCCGCCAGGCATCCGCTGTGCACCGGGATGATCGGCATGCACGGGACGAAGGCTTCAAACACCGGAGCCAATCGCTGCGATCTCCTCGTCGCAATCGGCGCGCGGTTTTCCGACCGCGTCATCTCGGATCCATCCCGTTTCGCGAAGGAATCCGCGATCCTGCAGATCGATATCGATCCCGCCGAAATCAACAAGAATATCAGGACGGCCTCGAGCCTTACCGGCGATATCAAGGATATCCTCGCAGCCCTGTGCGCTCGCGTCACTCCGCGGCCAGCCGACGAATGGAACGTCCGTGTGGCCGAATGGACAACCCACATTCCAGCGATGTACGGAAAGAAAACATCCCTGCACCCCAAATTCGTGCTCGAAACCGTCCATGAACGGCTCGGCGACGATACCATCATTTCCACCGAAGTAGGCCAGCACCAGATGTGGGTGGCCCAGTTTTATCCCTTCGCGAAACCGCGTACCCTTTTGACCTCGGGAGGCCTCGGAACCATGGGTTACGGCACGGGTGCCGCGATAGGCGCCCAGGCCGCCTTTCCCGACCGGCATGTGGTCCATGTCGCCGGAGACGGTTCGTTCCGGATGAACCTGAACGAGCTTGCGACGATTTCCTACTATAAATTGCCCGTCATCATCCTTATCGCGAACAACGGAACCCTCGGCATGGTACGTCAGTGGCAGAAACTGTTTTACGACAAACGCTACTCGTCCACGACCCTTGACCGTCCTCCCGATTTCGTCAAACTGGCCGAAGCTTTTTCCGTCAGGGGATTCCGTGCCGAAACCGAGGCGGAATTCCTTTCGGCTTTCGACAAGGCCTGTTCGGAACGGACGCCCGTCCTCATCGACTGCAGGATGGACATCGACGAAATGGTCTTTCCGATGGTGCCTGCGGGAAAGCCTATTGACGAACTCCTCCTGGATGCGTAATCCTAGGGAAATATGCTGTTTCCCACCTTCGGTTTCGCATTTTTCTTTCTCTGCGTCTTTATCGGGTATTGGTATGTGTTCAGGAAGAACCTCGAACGGAGGATTTTTCTGGTCGCCGTCAGCTACCTGTTTTATGCGCTCTGGGACTGGAGGTTTTGCGGTCTCCTCTTTCTGACGACAGCCGCCAACTACGGTTTCGGATTTCTCGTCGGCATCAACCGCGATCATCTGTGGCGAAAAACGTTTCTCGTTCTCTCCGTCTTTTTCAACTTGCTCGTCCTCGGCTTTTTCAAGTATTACAATTTTTTCGCCGAATCCGCCAATTCGCTCATATTGTCGTTGTCTGCCGGTACGCCCGGCCCCGCACAAGCCGGCCCGGCGGAAGCTGCGGCCGCTTTTCTGTTTCCGGCGCTCTCGATCGTCATGCCTGTCGGTATTTCCTTCTATACGTTCAAGGTCATGAGCTACGTCTTCGATGTGTACCTGTGCCGGCTTCCACCGGTGCGCTCCTTTCTCGACGTCATGCTCTATGTCTCCTTTTTTCCCCAGATCGCTTCGGGTCCCATCGTGCACGCCTCCGATTTCTTCCCACGGCTCGGAGAGACCGTCGCAACGGGCGGTGAAGTCGGGGCGAAACCGCTCGAATTCGACCGTGCCGCAGTCCTGATCATGTCGGGACTTCTCAAAAAAATGGTGTTCGCCAATTTTCTTTCGACCCTTTTCGTCGATCCCGTGTTCTCGAATCCGGTAATGCATCATCCGGTCGAACTGTTTTTGGCGGCAATCGGCTATTCGGTCGTCATGTACTGCGATTTTTCGGGCTACAGCGATCTCGCCATCGGAATAGCCCTGTTCCTGGGTTTCCGCACCCCGCCCAACTTCAACCGTCCCTACATGTCCTTCTCGGTCACCGAATTCTGGAAACGCTGGCACATGACTTTTTCCGGCTGGCTCCGCGACTATCTGTATTTCAGCATGGGCGGCTCGCGTTTCGGAAAGTTCAGGACCATGGCTGCGCTCTTTTTCACCATGGTGCTCGGCGGCCTTTGGCATGGAGCTTCCTATACCTTCATTCTGTGGGGCGCCATGCAGGGTCTGGCCCTCGCCTTCGAGCGCGGTACCGGTACCGGCGGCAGCCGGAGCTCCAAACCCCTTGCCGCGGCGCTGCAGATCGCGGCGACCTTCTTGTTCGTCACGGTCAGCTGGATCGTTTTCCGTTCCGCGACCATTCCTGAAATTCTCGCATTTTTCGCAGCCTTCGGCAATTTCGGCGGGAAAATAACCCTGATAACCCCACTTGTCGGCATTCTGCTCGCGGCGGGGCTGATCATGCACGCCGTTCCCGGCCGCTTCCGGGCATTCGCATTCGATATGTACCGTCCGGTTCCGCTTCCGCTGAAGGGCCTCATTTTCGCTTCGTTCTTCATCGGTCTTTCCGTCGTTTCGATGTCCGGCGTTGCACCGTTCATTTATTTCCAGTTTTAGCGGAGGAGTCGGCGATGAAGCAGCCCAAACAGGACGCCTACAGTCCGAATCAGGTTCTCGGGACCATGATCGTCGCCGTGACCTGCATTCTCGTTTTTTGCGGCACAACCCTCTGGGTTCCCGCCTCCCGGATCGAAAATCTTCATGTCAGGTCCATCGTGCTCGCAATGACGGATTCGGCCGCCTATTACGCGTCCGCCACCGGCCTGGACCGGTATGTTCCCGCCGTACGCGAATCGTTTCTCGCCGTCTCGGGCCTGGCAAGCCACAATTCCTGGGATACCCGCTACTTCAACCGCCGGTCCGAGCCAGATGCGGCGCTCGCCGTCGTGCCTGACGTTCCTGTGATCGCGACCGAATCACCCGTCGAAGCGGCATCAGCTGTCGCAATCGAACCGGACGGTGCCGCCGCCGACGTTACCCTTCCATCTGCAAGCCCGGTACATTCTTCCGATAACCCTTTGCGGGTTTTCATGTTCGGGGATTCACAGGTGTTCAGTCTCGGCTCGGGACTGTCCCGGCTCGCGGGCAAGGATTCCCCGGTCAGTGTCGATTTTCTCGCGATCCATTCCTCCGGTTTCATCCGCGGGGACTATTACAACTGGCCCTCGAAACTGGCCGACACCTTTCGGGAAAAACCCTGCGAAGCCGCGGTCATGATGCTCGGCATGAACGATTACCAGAGTTTCTGGAACGAGCGGAACGAGATCATGAAAAAAGGAACTCCCGAATGGGAAGACGCCTACAAGGAAAAATGCCGCTCGATCATCGAAATCGCCCTGACCTTCGTCCCGCGCCTCTATTGGGTCGGCATGCCGGCCGTCAAAAACCGTTCCTATGACGCGAGTCTTGCCTATATCGATTCGGTTCAAAATTCGCTTGCCTCCGAGTACAGTCCCGACATCCTGGTCAGGCTGCCGCTTCGGGAGATTTTTCCGGGCGCCCAAAAGGAATATACCGATTCCGTCCTGATTGCCGAAGGCAAGTCCCTGAAGGTGATGAGCGATGACGGCACGCACTATACCGTCGAGGGAGGGCAGTATGTCATGAAGCCCTTCTTCGACAGGCTCGCCCGGGACTATCTTTTTTCTACGGTACCGGTTGCAAATATGCCGTGATAGTTGGTATACTCTATGCATAAAACTGTATATTTATGCAATTCAATGGAGATGCCTATGCTTAACCGAAACAAGAACTTCGCGAACCTCTCTTCCGGCTATCTTTTTCCCGAAATTTCCAAACGCCGTGCGGCCTATGCCAAAGCCCATCCCGGCGCGAAAATAATCAGTCTCGGCATCGGCAATACCACCGAACCGCTGACTTCTCATATCGTCGAAGGCTTGCATGCCGAGGTGACGCGGCTCGGAACCGCCGAAGGCTATTCGGGATATGGCGACGAAACGGGACTTCCTTCCCTTCGGGCAAAAATCGCCGAAGTGCTGTACCGGGGCCTCGTTTCCGCCGAAGAGGTATTTGTCTCCGACGGAGCCAAGTGCGACATCGGCCGCATCCAGTACCTGTTCGGCTCCTCGGTTCCGGTGGCCGTACAGGATCCCGCCTATCCCGTCTATGTCGACGGGTCTGTCATGGTCGGCGCGGCGGGTCCCGTTTCCGCAGGAGGCACGGGCTATGCGGGGATCACCTACATGCCCTGTACCGCCGAAAACGGCTTCTTCCCCGATCTTTCGGCGATTCCCGCAAATTCGCTCGTGTATTTCTGCTCCCCGAACAATCCTACCGGCGCCGTAGCCACGAAAGCCCAACTGGCCTCCCTCGTTGCGGCCGCGAGGTCAAAAGGCTCGATCATCATTTTCGATTCGGCATACGCCTCTTTCATCCGCGATCCGGCGCTTCCATTGTCCATTTTCGAAATACCCGGTGCCCGTGAATGCGCCATGGAGATCAGCTCGTTCTCAAAGCCTATCGGCTTTACCGGCGTACGCCTCGGCTGGTCCATCGTACCGAAGGAATTGCGTTTTGCGGACGGTACACCCGTCATGCAGGACTGGACGCGCCTCATGACCACCATATTCAACGGGGCGTCCAACATAGCCCAGCACGGCGGGCTTGCCTCCCTCGACGCGAAGGGCATCGCCGAAACACGGGAGCTGACCGACTATTATCTGAAAAACGCGCAAACCATCCGGACTGTCCTCGCCGGACCGAATTTCAGGAAGGCGGGGGTGGAGATATTCGGCGGGGACAATGCGCCCTATGTGTGGGCGCGTTTTCCGGGAAGGAAAAGCTGGGAAATATTCGATTTGATCCTGGATACCTGCCATGTCGTCTGCACGCCGGGAGCCGGATTCGGTCCCGCCGGCGAAAGCTTCATCCGTTTCAGTTCCTTTGGGCATCACGACCAGGTTGCCGAGGCGTGTGAGCGGCTGTCGACCCTGGCGCTCTGACCGGCGGAATCGTCACTCAGGCTTGACTGTCGCCTTTTTCCCCGTCCGGATCGTCGCTCCGAGGCGAAGGTCGAAAAAGAAACCGTCAAGCCCGTCAACCGGGTCGGCGAGCGAGAAGCTGTACAGGGACCCGTTTCCGTCCATGAAGAGGCTGAAGTCGGCGACCGGGGCCCACGTAAGTCCGCCGCCCAAAAGCAGGTTTGCTATTTTTTTGTTATCCAAGGAATCGGCCTCGATGAAGTAGTCCGAAAGCCGGTACACGAAATTGACGGAAACCCTGAACGGCGAGCCTTTCCTGAACGATTCCGTATAAAAACCGTAGTCGGTGATGCTTTTTATCCGCGATTCGGTCAGCGACGCACGGGTGTTCATCCGCTGGTGGATGCCCGCACTGCACAGGACATTGGGAAGATAGAAACCTGCGGTCAGCGCGCTTTTCTGCAGATAGACCTGTCCGCCGGAAAGGGACGCGGGCGGAAGGGCGAATTCGGTATCTGCCCGGGCGACGAGCATGCCGGGTACCGTGATGCTGAATCCGATGCCGACACCGGGCTGGAACAATACCGGAATGTCTTCGCTGTTTCCGCCTGAATTGCGTACGCCGAACGAGGGTCCGGCCGATATTTCAAGAAACGAGGTACGGAACGAAGCCCGTGCGGAAAGCGTGTTGCCGTTCACCGGGTCGCTTTCATAGGATATTTTTCCTTCCATCTGTTCCTGCAGCTGCTCGGTTACCGAGAAAGCGGCGCCGTAACCGTAGTCTTTGGCGTCGAGATTGCCGGAATCGTCGAACGCGAAGGTACTCGTCTGCGCCGAGGTGGTAATTTCCATCGCACCAAGCGGAAGAATGCAGGCAAACAGGCCGAACAGACCTGCCTTGACACAATGTTTCATCAGTACACCGCCTTCACACGTAGCTGTAATTCACCCATGGAATAGGGATCGGGAATCAAAAGCGGCTTGATGACCGCAGTAATGTCGAATTCAAAGTCCGAAACTCTCAAACTGTAAAACGGGCTTACCGAAAAGGTGAAAGGAGTAAAACTTCCCGGATCTCCCGGGTTTATGCATCCGAGCAGGCTTATGCCGCCCCGCATGCCGTGGATTCCGAGGTTTCCGAAGCCGGCAAGGATGTTCGCGCCGATGAAATTGCTTTCGGAATCCGGGATGACATAGCCGGGAAGGTTAGCAGGGAAGACGGGCGAGGAGAAAAATGAGAGGGCCAGATCCGCATTGTCCAGATGGATGCGGGGTTCAAACAGCAGATACAGGTTCCGCTCGCTTTGCGAGCTGCCTGGCGTAAAATTGTTGATGCCTATTTCGGTATACAGTTCGTTCCGGCTTCCCGCTCCGAAAAGCGAGGTGATGCCGCCGCGAAGGGTGGCTGTCCCGCTGGTCATGCCCACCGATACCCCGCCGAAGGTATTGAGCAGAAAAAGGTCATTCGCGGCGGCGAGGCGTATATCATAGGTAGAAACGGCGTTGCTGTCCGTCCGGGTATTCCAGTAGCCATAGAGGGCGAGCAGGAGGTTGCGGTTGCCGGGTATGGAGGACAGGGAAATGCCGGTTCCGGTAATGCCGGTATTGGGTGAAAAGGCGCTGCCGGCGGGCTTTTCGTGAAATTCGCACGGCACTATCGTTATTTTCAGGTATTCCCGAAGCAGCGAGCCCGAAGCGGGGTCATCGAAATATCCCGTAAAAAGCGAAAAATCGAGAGGACTGTCGAGGAACAAGGGGAGTTTTATCGAAAATCCGTCAAATACGATCGTTCCGGGTATGTTCGAGTCGGGTATGGGATGAAAAAAAGCAGCGGTATCCGGGATGAAGAGGGACGTCTGTGCCTTCAGCTGGATCCAGGAAGCGGGAACAAAACGACCGGCCAGCACGCTGGATGAAACAAACAGCGGTGCGCTCGCGCCTTCGGGCAGATAGCCCGTTGTCTCCATGCGGAAATCCGCAAGCGAAAGGCTTTGAGAGCCGAGGAAAGCCAGACAAAACGGCAGTACCAGAACGAGTATGACCTTGCGGGTGCCCATTAAAACTCCTCTATGTAGTATATACCATTATCGGACGGTCTGCTATATTCGGAATTTCAAAAAGGAAAAAACACTTCGGTTTTAATCTTGACTATTCATGAAAAGCGTATAAACTTTATGTCTATGAGTGATTATCTTGATATCAACAATGAAGAGTTGCTGAAAGATTTTTTCAGCGAAGCCGAACAACAGGTCTTTACCCTCGAAAGCAATATTCTCGTCATCGAGAACGATCCCTCCAACCATGATGCAATCGATGAAATTTTTCGTGCGGCCCACACACTCAAGGGCGGTTCGGCTACGGTAGAGATGCACGAACTTTCAGGTTTTACGCACGTAATCGAGGATCTTCTCGATGTGTTGCGCGAGGGAACCCTCTTCGTCACCGAACCCGTCGTCGACATCCTGCTCAAATCGCTCGACATCATCAAGGCCATGTTGGCCGCCCGTGCCGACGGTTCCGTCTACCAGGAAGACGTCACTCCGGTCAAGGAAAAACTGGTGGCTCTCATCCCGGCCAAACAGTCCAAACAGAAGGCTCCGGTCAAAAAGGCTCCTCCCGCCCAGCCCGCCGTCAAAGAGCCCGCACCGATAAAAAAAGTCCAGGCGGCGGTATCAAGCCCGGTCTCCGAAGATATAGCCGGGCTTCTTTCCGAATACGAACTTCTCGAACTCAAGGAGGCCGTTCCGTCGGGCGAAAAGGTGTATCTGGTCAAGGTCACCTTCGACGAAGCCAATCCGATGAATACCGTAGGCGGAATTCAGGTTTTCGCCTCCCTGAAACAAGCCGGCCAGGTCCTCAAGACGATTCCGGATTTCGACGCCCTGTACGAGGATCTTTTTCATGAAGAAGTCATTTATTTCGTAGCCTCGGCTTCCGACGAGGCTCGCCTTGAGCGTGCTGCATCCATTTCCGATGTCACGACACGGGTCGCCGTTTCTCTCCTGGACCTCAAACCCGGTTCCCGTTCCGCTCCCGCCGCCGTTTCCGCCCCGGTACCCGAACAAAAACCGGTCGACAGGCCCGTTGAAGCAATCGAAGACGAACATGAAGATTCACTGCCCATAGCGGAAGTGTCTGCCGCCTCGGGTGACGAGCCTGCCGAAGTTCAGAAAAAGACGGTAGCGACACCTGCCGTACACAGTTCCTCGGGTTCGGTCCTCCGGGTCGATTCCCGGCGCATCGATTATCTCCTGAACCTGGTCAGCGAAACCGTCATTACCAAGGCAGCTTTCAACCAGAGCGCCATCCACTTTACCGAACTTCTCGGCGAATTCCAGCAAACCGAAAATTCCTACAAGGAAAAATTGCGCAAGCTTCTCGACCATATACCCGATTACCTCGAGCAGCTTCAAAACGGGAAAAACATAAAGGACCTGAAAAAGGATCTCAATACCGAATACTCGGGGCTCTTCGACATTTTCAACGCGTACGAGACCTCCATGAAGGGCACCGTCACCAAATTCCGGTCCGCCTCCCAGAATCTCGGACGCATTACCGGCGAACTGCAGGAAGGCGTCATGAAAATCCGTATGGTTCCCATCAGCCAGATTTTCAGCCGGTTCCCGCGCCTCGTACGCGACCTGTCCCATGATCTCAACAAGAAAGCGCTGCTCGTCATCGAAGGCGAGGAAACCGAACTCGACAAGTCGGTCATCGAGGACCTGCTCGATCCGATCATGCATTGTGTGCGAAACGCCCTCGATCATGGCATCGAATCTCCCGATAAGCGCGAAGCCCAGGGAAAAGCGCCCGAAGGCACCGTGTTATTGAAGGCGAGCAACGAAGGCAACATGATCGTCATCGAAATAGCCGATGACGGTCATGGAATCGACGTCGAAGCCGTCAAGAAGAAGGCGGTTTCCAAGGGCATCATCCATCCCGGCAAGAACCTTACCGACGTGGAAGCGTTCCAGCTCATTTTCGAACCCGGATTTTCGACCGCCGAGAAGATATCGAGCGTCTCCGGACGCGGCGTAGGACTCGACGTGGTCAAGACCCACATCGAAAAACTGAACGGAACGGTAACCATTTCGTCCCAGCCCAACGCGGGTTCGCGCTTTACGATCCGGCTGCCTCTGACCCTCGCCATCATCCAGGGCCTCTTGGTCCGCGTCGGCAAGGAAGTCTACTCCATCCCGATCACGTCGGTCATCGAGAGCCACCGGGTCAAGGCGCAGGAAATCAACCGGATCGACAACTACGAGGTGTTCAACGTCCGCAACGAGGTCATAAGCCTCCTTCGGCTCAACCGGCTTTTCGGCATCAAGGCGAACGAATCGACAGAATTCAGTTATATAGTTATAGTCGGAACTGCGGACAAGAAAGTCGGCCTGATGGTCGACAGCCTGATCGGCGAGGAAGACGTGGTAATCAAACCGCTTCGCGACCAGTTCACCAATTCTCCGGGAATCGCCGGAGCTTCGATTTTGGGAGACGGTTCCGTGTCCCTGATCATCGATGTCAGTCAGCTGCTCGATCTCGGACTCAAGCAGGAATTACAGGCACGCGAACGGCGTGAGGCATCAGTGTGGTAAGAGGAATATATGGCTGGAGTTGACACAAAAGCGCTGACGGGGCGGGAAGAAGAGGAAAAGGCGGCCGAAGCGCGCAACGAGCGCATCGCCGTGATCGATTACAAGATGGTGACCTTTTCCCTTGCCGGCAAGGATTATGCGATAGACATCATGCAGGTCAAGGAAATCGCGAAGGCTGGCCGGTTTACCTTCGTTCCCAACACCTCGCCCTTCGTCATCGGCGTATACAACCTGCGCGGCGATATCATCCCGATAATCGACCTGCGCATCTTTTTCAATATTCCGACTAAAACCCGGGAAGCCGACGCTCTCGAGAGCATGATCATCATTCATGTCGACGAACAGACGTTCGGCATCGTCGTCGACGCGATCGACAAGGTCGTCGGCATATCGAAGAGTTCGATCCAGCCGCCGCACCCGATTTTCGGCGACATCAACATCAAATATATACACGGCGTGGTCGAAAACCAGAATCGCCTGTACATACTCCTCGACGTGAGCAGGATATTCGGCTCCCGGACCAAGGCGGTCGAGGCGGCAAAGGATCTCGAAATTGCGGTCAAACCCGAAGTCGAGGCTCCCGCCCGCCAAAAACAGTCAAGGGACGAGCTCGATATTTCCTTCATCAAGGACACTCTCTCCGCACTCACCAAATTTTTCGTGACGCCGGTCAACGAAAAATGGGTGTCTTCGAGGTATCAGGAATGGCGTGACCAGAGAAGCGCCGGAGACGTACAGCTCAAGTCCGAGGAAGACGCCCGTCAATACCTTGACGGTTTTTTCTCCCCCGAAACGGGTCGTTTCTGGGATGATTCATACGCCGCGCAGATCGCATCCCTCCTGCCGGCGAACCAGGCAAAACAGATCAACGTGTGGAACGTCGGATGCGCGAAGGGTTTCGAGTCTTACAGTCTCGCCGTTATTTTGCGGGATACCTATCCAAACGCACGAATCCGAATTTATGCGAACGATTCCGATCTTCTTTCAATTTCGAACGCACCGATGCTTTCGTTTCCGGAAAGCCAGCTTTCCCCGCGGTACAAACAATATCTCGTACAGGGCGTCGGCGGTTCCTGGAGTTTCGCCCAGACGATCAAGGACATGATCCTGTTCGAATATCACGACTGTACCAACCAGAATGCGGTTCCTCCGATGGATATCATTCTGTCGCGTGATGTTTTGTCGTTCCTCAACCCGAAACAGCAAGCTGCGTTACTCGAGGAATTTACCGAGAAATTGAAGGACAACGGACTGGTCATCCTCGGCAGGAATGAATCCATGCCTCAACATAGCGGTTGGCTCCGGACTGCCCAGGGTGACGTGACGGGATTCAGTAAAGAATAGAGACGGAATTATACAATAAGGAGAAGCAGATGCGTGTAGAGTATATCAATCCATTTGTCGAGGCAGCCTACAATATTCTTACTGAAGTATTGGGTGGGGAGATCAAGCGGGGCGAATTGTACCTTAAATCGACCTCCGTGTCGGTCATGGGCGTTGCGGCCTTGGTCGGTCTGGCGGGCGATGTAGAGGGACGGGTCATTTTCGACATGGACCTTTCCACGGCGATGAAAATCGCTTCGAGGATGAACAACGAAGAAATGAAGTCATTCGACGAATTGGCGAAAGCTACCATTACCGAGCTTGCCAACCTGATAACCGCACAGGCAGTGACGAAACTGCACGATCTCGGTTTCAGGTTCGATTTGACTCCACCCGCACTTTTTACTGGAGATAATATGGAAATTTCCGATCATGAAGTAGAGGCGCTGATTGTGCCGATGGAAACCAGTCAGGGACGGGTTGAGGTCAATGTTGCAATCCGTGACCGGGTGTAGGAAAGGGGAGTAATATATGATATCTAAACAGGATTTTCCGTCAATAAATGAACGCGCCCCTGAAGGCCAGAAAGCGGATGGATCTCCGTTCAAGGTGCTTGTCGTAGATGATTCCATGTTCGTCGCCAAGCAGATCGGCCAGATCCTGACCAGTGAAGGCTATGAAGTAGTCGCGACGGCCGGTGACGGTGTCGAGGGCGTCGAAAAATACAAGGAACTGTGCCCGAACGTCGATCTGGTAACCATGGACATTACCATGCCGAAAATGGACGGAATCACCGCCCTCGAGCAGATCATGGCATTCGACAAGAACGCGAAGGTCGTAATGATCAGCGCGCTCGGGAAAGAGGAACTGGTAAAGAAAGCCCTGCTCCTCGGTGCGAAGAACTATATCGTCAAACCACTCGACCGCAAGAAAGTCCTCGAACGAATATCATCGGTTCTCGGAAAATAGTCAGTCTTCGGTTTCCGGAACAAAAGGCAGCCTGTACCCTGAATGCAAACCAAGGGTGCAAGGCCGCCTTTTTTTTACATTTTTGCATCGGTGAGAATATACCGCGTTCCTTCGAGCCGTATCCGGTATTGCCGGGGAAACGCGGTATCGAGCGCGTGCCGCAGCCTGGTCATATAAATCTGTATGTCTTTTTTACGGTCGGGATTGTCGCTTCCCCAGCAGTTTTTAGCGATATCGCGGATGTCCGCCCCGTAAATACCTGCTTTTACGAGCGAATCGAGCACTGCGGCCGGTTTTTTCTGCAGGGGAATATCGAAAACGGGGCCGGAAACGGGAAATCCCGGCCGAACCGAACTGTCCGGGGTTGTCTGGGAAAGGCTGCGGGATTCCGGAGCTTTAAACGCTTCCCGTACGACGGATTCGATTCTGGACAGGATCCCGGTATCCTTCCGGTTTACGGCATGACTCGATACGGAGCAGGTCCCGTCATGAAGCGAATACGACATGATGTTGATAGGTGAAGCGTTCTCCCACAGATGTCTCGCGGGAACCACGCCGTACAGCGCGAGGGTCGCCTGTCCCACCAAAACCGCGTCAAAATCACGCGATGACAATTGGTTATGCAGGCCGGAAAGGGTTTTTTTCCGGCATACCCTGAATCCCGCAGCGCCGAGTGCGTCTGCGAGTACGGAATCCGTTTCCGGATCCGGTTGGAACAGCAACACTGATATTTTCATATTTCCTTAACGGTACGGCAGGTTGAAAACTTGATTTTTTTTGCTTCCATTGACCCGATGCCATGGGTTGGGATAAAGTATATGTTGAAATTTCATACCTATTTCTTTAGCAAGGGGCCTTACCAAAGTGTTTCTAAAAAGTCTTGAAATATTCGGATTCAAATCGTTCGCCGAGCGGACCCGTATCGAGTTTTCCGACGGTATTACCGCCCTTCTTGGCCCGAACGGCTGCGGAAAAAGCAATGTCGTCGATGCCGTGAAATGGGTGCTTGGCGAACAGGCTTCCAAGGCCATGCGCGCCGACAAGATGGAAGACGTCATTTTCAACGGAACGGAATCGCGAAAGGCCCTCAATGTCGCGGAAGTGACGCTGACCATAGCGAATGACAACGGACTGTTGAATCTCGACATGAGCGAAATAGCCATAAAACGGCGACTCTACCGTTCCGGCGAGAGTGAATACTATATAAACAACGCGCCGGTGAAGCTCAAGGACATACGCGAACTGTTCTGGGATACGGGCGTGGGCAAGACCGCCTATTCGGTGATGGAACAGGGTAAAATCGATCAGATCCTCTCGAGCAAGCCCGAGGAACGCCGCTATATCTTCGAGGAAGCCGCCGGCATTACCCGCTTCAAGGTGCGCGGGGCCGAAGCCGAACGCAAGCTCGAGAAAACCGAAGAAAACATGCGACAGATCGAGGGCATCCTGGGAGAAGTCAAGCGCGCGTATGAAAGCCTCAAGGTACAGGCCGACAAGACCCTGAAATACCGTACCTTGCGGGAATCGGCATTCGAAAACGAGCTTGATATCCAGCTGCTCCGGTTGAAGGGCTTTACGCAGGATCGCGACCGCCGTACGTCCGATATCGAGGAAATCCGCAAAAAACGGGACACGATCAAGGACGAGATCGATACGATCAACCAGTCACTCGAGCAGAACATGGACGTGGTCAATTCCATGGAAGAGAAGCTCATCGATTACCAGAAGCAGATATACGGTCTCGCCGTCGAGAAGAACGAGAAAGACAAGCAGTCCAAGCTCCTCGTCGAACGGCAGAACGAGGTGAAGTCCAAGCTTGCGCAGCTGGAAGGCCGCAAGATGGCGACCGAAAACAGGGTGGAAAGCCTCCGCGAGGACGCGGACGGGCAGGACGAGATAGTCCGGGACCTGAACCGGCGCCTCGGAGACATCGAAAAGAACATCAAGTCCTTCGAGGACAATATCGCCCTTGCGGGGAACCGCATATCGGGGAACGACATCCTTTCGGCCCAATACGAGACCGAAATCGGGACATTCGACCGCGAACGGTCGGCGATGGAAACCGAACTGCAGTCGATTACCGAAGACATCGTGACCGAGCTCGACAGGAAACTCAAGGATGCCGGTTATTCCTCGCGTTCCCGCTCGGAAGCCGAAGCCGCCGTGGATTCGATCGTAGGCCAGCTGAAAGTCCTCGTCAACGGCCGGAAGAACATATTCACCGATTTCGCGCAGCTGCACAGTCCGGCCGAGCAGGATACCCGGCGCTTCGCGGACAATGCCGTCGCTTCGTTCACCGAGATGGAAAATCTTCTCGGGAAGCTCGTTTCTTCCATCGATACGCACCGGAAAACGTCGCCGCTGTTCATAGACGAATTTCTCGCTCCCGAGGGCATCATAACCCGAAAACGGGCGATAGACGAAAAAATCCGTCAAAACCGGGTGGCGATCAACGAAAAACGAGAGCTCATCGGTTCGCTCAAGGCGGAAAACGTAGAGCTGGTGCACAAGATAGACGAATACCGTAAAACCCTCGAGGGGCTCAGGCTGAGCCGCGTACAGATGAAGACGCAGGGAGAGGCGGCCGAGGAACAGGCCCGGCTCATCCGCCGCGAGCTCGCTTCCCAGGAATCGGCGCTCCGCGAGCTCGAGAACGAATTGTATTCCGAGCAGAAACGGCTCGAGGACATCCGCGAGCAGATAAGCGAAATCGAGAGCGACCTCGCCTCGATCGAATACAAGGGAAAGACGCTGACCGCAGAGCTCGAAAAGCTCGAGACCGATATTTCCTCGCGCAACAGCGACGTCTCGAGCAAGCAGAACGCGCTCAAGTCGCGGACGGCGGAAATGGGCAAGGTACAGGGACAACTCGAAAAATTGCACATGGATCTCGCGATGAGCGAGACCGAGATACGGAACATCAAGGAAAACTTCCGGGAGGCGCATTCGCGCGACCTGATGGAATTCGAGGAACGGATGTTCACGATCAACACTCCCGCCGGCGACCTGCGCGAAAAGCTCGCCGCGGCTCGGGCGAGCCTCAAGGACCTGGGCAGCGTCAATCTCATGGCCGTCGAGGAATTCGCCGAAACCAAGGAACGGTACGATTTCCTCAACGGACAGATCGCCGACCTCCAGAAGGCCCGCGACGACCTCAGGCGCATCACCGAGGAAATCCGCGCCGAGTCCACCGAGCTGTTCCTGGTGACCTACAACAAGATCAAGAAGAATTTCCACAATATGTTCAGGCGCATGTTCGGCGGCGGACGGGGTGAAATCAGGCTCGTCGATCCCCAGAACGTGCTCGAGTCCGGCATCGATATCTACGCACAGCCCCCGGGAAAGAAACTCGAGAACATCAGCCTCCTGTCGGGCGGCGAGAAATCCATGACCGCCGTCTCGCTTCTGTTCGCGACCTACATGGTCAAACCGTCGCCCTTCTGTCTGCTCGACGAAATCGACGCGGCGCTCGACGAACAGAACGTCACCCGCTTCGTGAACGCGTTGCGCGAATTCGCGAACGTCAGCCAGTATATCGTCATCACGCACAACAAGAAAACCGTTATGGGGGCCGGGACCATGCTCGGCGTCACGATGGAGGAATCGGGAATTACCAAGGTAATCGCGATCAAGCTGGAAAACGAAGGCGCGCACACGGACGACAAACTGCCCGACATCGAAAATTTCGAGGAGGAGGAGGTCGCCCCGGAACTGGATGTCGTCATTCCTCCTCATCCGCCGAAACGGGAGCGGCCGCTGCCGGAGGGTGAAAGGCAGTGATCGACCGGGACGCGGTGATCGGGTTTCTCGACACACACAGGGTGATGTTCGCAGCCGTCGCCGCTTCGGTTTTGGTCATATTGCTGGCGGTGCTCGCCCTGATGCTGCGCGCGGAATCGCGGGACAAGAAGGCGGCGGACGCCCGGGCTTCAGCCCGAAAAGAAGCGGCAGTCGAACCGGGCGAACTGTGGCTGCCGGCCGAGCCGCTGCCCGTGCCCGGAATCCAGTTTTTTCGCGAAGCGCGCTCGAGATGGTCTGCCGAAGAAGTCAAAGAGTGGTATACTGTACCGGATGAGGCTGCGCTTGAAGACCTTCATTCAGCCGGCACACGTCTTGTTGACGAACTATTGGAGTCCGTTCCATGAACATATCCCGAACGTTTTTTTATGGTATTCTTCTTTCCTTCCTTTTCGGCTCCTGCGCAAGCCAGCCGGAACCGACGGCCGGCCGTGATGACGTCCAGCCCGTCGTACCTGCCCCCGCAACCGCAAGCATCCAGGCCCCCGCCAAGGTTTCGGACGAAACGGATCCTGCTGTCCCCCGATCGAACGGTTCCGAAGAATCCGTCGTATCCACGCCTGTGGTCGAAACCGCATCCACGGAAACACCGGCCGAAACGGCCGTTCCCGAAAAAGTGCCGGCTCTCCCTCCCGGGGAGCGTATCCTCTATTATTATCCGGAACCGCAGGATATTTTCATTCCTGCCGCACCCGTTCCCGCACCCGCGGCGGTAACGTCCGCAAAGCCTGCGGCCGCGAAAACCCCCGCTCCAGCGGTTACAGCCGCTCCGGTCCCCCCTGCGGCGCCAAAAGCTGTCGTACCTGCGCCCGCCGTGAAAGTCGAGACTGTTCCGGCGGAAAAAAACCCGGAAGCGGCTTTACCCGGAATCTGGGATGCCGAAATCATTCCCGTCGCCGCAGCGGAAAAAATACCGCCCGTACCGCCTTCGCGGAAGACGACTTTGGCCGCGGGTCAGACCCTCGAGGTCTGGTATCCGGGTTCGGGATGGGTATATCTGGGCGATTCCTCCGCGCAAAACGGCCTTGCCTATGAAACAAGGAAACTCGACAAGACTGACACGCTGTTTACCTTCAAAGCCTTGAAAAGCGGCAATTACATTCTCGATTTTTCCCGGTTTGATCTTCTGGAAGATGCGTTCTCGGCGGATTCCTTGGCTGTCGAGGTATCCGATTCGGCTTCAAAACGTACGGAACGGATTCGAGCGCCGAATTATCGCGATGCGGTGACCGCCCCGGCATCAAGCGGCTCTTCGGCTGTACCCAAAGAAACATCAACAGCAGGACGATCAGTCGTCTCAGGCATCTCTGACGAACCGGGGCTGACGATAACCGGATCATCCACCGGAAGTACGGGGATATCTCCGGTAACTGCCGGCGCCCGAACGCCGTCGGTTGCGGCCGCCGCCCCAATTGACGCGGATGCGGCTCTTGCCTTGGCGAAAAAAGCGCTCGGAGCGAACGATCCGGCTACGGCCCTCGAACAGCTCGACCGGTTTTTTTCAGCCGCCGTATCGGCTCTGGATGAAGGATGGTTTTTGCGCGGGCAGGCGTACGAATCGAATGGCGCGGGACGCGATATCCGCAAGGCGCTTGCGGCATATGAAACGCTTGTTTCGGCATATCCGGAAAGCGCACGATGGAAGGAAGCCGATGCGCGCATCCGGTATATAAAGCAATTTTATCTTCGAATCAGATAATCGCAGCCAAAAAACGCAACGGATTTGTAATTCTTTCCATTACGGTTTACGCTTAATCCTGTGCATATACAGGAGGATCGCCGTGCATAGCGGGATATTGGCACACGAAGATTCTTTTCGCAGCCTTTTCGGCGCGATGAACGAGATGGTGATGCTCGGCGAACTAGTCCTTGATGAAGCGGACAAGCCCGTCGACTACCGCATCATCGACTGCAACGACGCTTTTATCCGCGGTATGGGCATCGAACGGGATACTGGCCCGGAGAATACGGCCCCGGGAAATACGGTCCAGGGAAAAACGGGCTCCAGCCTGTTCAAATTGAAACCGCCTCCCTACCTCGACTTGTATGCGGAAGTCACCCTTACCGGTATATCCCGATCGTATCTCGACCAGTATTCGATTCCCGACAGGTTTTTGTCGGTTTCGGTCATTTGTCCCCGCCCGGGAGCCTTTGCCACGATTACCGGCGACATCTCCGAAATAATGGGCATGAAAGAAGCTCTTTTGGCCAAGAACAGGGAGCTCGAAAAATATCTCTACATCGCTTCCCATGACCTCCGGTCTCCCCTCGTCAACATCCAGGGTTTCAGTACGAGACTGCGAAAACAGACGCTCATGATCGGGGAGGAACTGGACCGGCTGCCGCTGGACGGCGATTCGCGCGGACGCCTTGACGGAATATTGACATCGGAGATACCGAAGAGCCTTGATTTCATTTTTACCAATGTGAACAAGATGGACAAGCTGATCAGCGGTCTCCTGCAGATATCGCGCACCGGTCGCCTCTCTCTCTCGGTGCGCAAAATCGACATGAATGCCCTCATCAAGACCGTGCTCGACAGCCTTGCCTTCGAAACCGAACAGGCCCGGGCCGTCATGACACTGGAATCCCTGGAGCCCTGTTTCGGCGACGAGCAGCTGTTGAGCCAGCTTTTCGCCAATTTAATCGGCAATGCGATCAAATACCGCGATCCGGAGCGACCGCTGCGCATTCACATGGAATGCAAGCAGGAGCGGCGGAACAACATCTATTCGATCCGGGATACCGGTGTCGGAATCGACAAGCGGCATCTGGAACGCATTTGGGACGTTTTTTACCGCGCGGATTGGGTGAACGGACCTCCCGGCGATGGGATTGGATTGAGCCTCGTCAAGAGGATTGTCGAAAAGCACAAAGGCAAGGCAACCCTCGAGTCCGTGAAGGGCGAGGGGAGTGTATTCCATATCGCTCTTCCCGCGGAAATGTTTGTCGAAGATGAATGAGGTATCCGTCTTGAAGAAAATTCTGATCGCCGATGATGACGAGGGAATATACGAACTGCTTTCGTCCCTCGTCCGGGAAATGGGGTATCAACCGGAGTGGGCGTTTTCCGCCGCAGCAGCGCGGACCTGTATCGAAGTGGATCCCCCCTTCCTGCTGATTCTCGATTTCGGACTTCCCGACATGAACGCCCTCGAGCTGCTCGAAGAGCTCGGCGGTTCCGGCATCCGCCTTCCTCCGTTCGTATTGTCCACCGGACAGGGGGACGAACGGATCGCGGTCAGCATGATGAAACTCGGCGCCCGCGATTATGTGATCAAGGATACCCTTTTTCTGGATCGCATTCCCGACGTGCTCAAGCGCGTGTGCACCGAGCTGGAGAACGAGCAGAAACTGGTCCGGACCGAAAGCGCGCTCCGGAACAGCGAAGCGCTCGTTCTCGGGTTATTCGAACAGGCGCCGATCAGCGTGCATGTCGTCGATACGAACGGCCTCGTGCTGAACGTCAACCGTGCGTTCGAGAAACTCTGGAACATCCCGGCGGACCAAGTCGTCGGGCACCATAACGTAATCTCCGACTTGCATTACGTAAAAACGGGTTTCGCCGATTTCCTGCGTCCCGCCTTCGCGGGTGAAGTGTGCGATACCCGCGAGATCGTCTACGATCCCGCCGATTTCGGCGACGGGGGCGAGAAAAGGATCCTGAGCAGCATCGCTTTTCCGCTGAAGGACGACAATCGCATCCGGAGCATCGTCATATTGCAGAACGACGTCACCAAACAGCGGCAGGCCGAGGCGCGGATCCATCAGCTTGCCTTCTACGATTCGCTTACCGGCTTCCCGAACAGGACGCTCATGATGGACCGGATATCGCAGCGGATCTCGTTCCTGCAGCGCCATACCCGCCATGACGTGCTCATACTCCTGAACATCGACCGGTTCAAGGTGATCAACGACGCCCGTGGAAACCGGATCGGCGACGCGATACTCGAAGCTTTCGGCGTCCGGCTCCAATCCCTCATGCGCGACGCGGACACCGTCGCCCGCATGACCGGGGACGAATTCGCCATACTGCTGCCGAACGACGAAACCGACTCGGGTCAGGTCAGCTTCAATTCCCTCGCGATCACCGAACGGATCCGTGATTCGCTCCATCGCAACCCGCTTTCGCTGGACGGTGAGAAATACTCGATTACCGTCAGTCTCGGCCTGACTCTTTTGCCGGAAAACCCCGAAGACACGCCTGATTCGGTCATCCGCCGTTCTGATACCGCCTTGCACCGTGCGAAGGATTCGGGAGGCAACCAGTGCGCTTTTTTCGAGGCGGGCATGGGGGAATCGGCAAGCGAAAGCTACCAGGTGGAGCGCGATCTCGGCCAGGCGGTGGCGAACGGGGAATTGCGCCTGTATCTCCAACCCCAGCTCGACGCACGGGGGAAATGTACCGGCGCCGAATGCCTGTTGCGCTGGCAACATCCGTCGCGCGGTTTGCTGTCGCCGAACCTTTTCATTCCCATCGCCGAACAATCGGATCTCATCGTCGAGCTCGGTTCCTGGGTGATGGGCGAAGCCTGCAAGATTCTGTCCGATCCGGCCGCATGCGATCCCGATATCCGCATATCGGTCAACGTGAGTCCCCGTCATTTCAGGAAAGCGACTTTCGTTCCCTGGCTGACGAGCATCCTGCGGCGGACCGGTGCAGATCCCTCGAGACTCACGCTGGAGATTACCGAAAGTCTTTTCATCAATAATATCCAGGATGTCATCGACAAGATGAACGAGCTCGTCGCGGCCGGCATACATTTTTCGATAGACGACTTCGGTACCGGTTATTCATCCCTTTCGTATCTCAAGCGGCTGCCCATACAGGAACTCAAAATCGACAAGAGCTTCGTGCAGGACGCGCCGACCGATTCGAACGACGCCGCCCTCGTCGAGACCATATTGGCGGTCGCCGCGCACATGCACCTCGGTGTCGTAGCCGAAGGAGTGGAGACCGGGGCTCAGGCCTCTTTCCTGAATGCCCGGGCGGATGTCGTGCATCAGGGGTATCTGTTCGGACGGCCCGAACCGGCGGAGTTCTGGCTGGAAAAATGGCGTAACCGGACTTGATCAGCGTTCCGGCGCCGTAACGAACAAAAAAGGCAATGACGGTAAAACCGTTCATTGCCTTCGCTGCTTCCGTAATTCGTTCGGTCGGGCAACCCGGACTCGAACCGGGGACCCCGAGTCCCCCAGACTCGTACGCTAACCACCTGCGCTATTACCCGACCGAAAAAACTACGAGGACAAAGTTACCATAGACTCCGGTGCGTGTCAAGCACGGGTAAAACGGGGGTGAATTTATTATTCTTGATGGAAACGCCAAAAAAGGCTAGACTTACGGGTGAACGCAAGGGTTATACCGGAGAACAGATATATGTCAGAACAGCAGATCGATGTGCGGGCCAAGGTTCTCATCGCGGAAGACGACGCTATCGTAGCGCTCGATCTTCAGGGCATGGTAATGCGCCTCGGCTACGATGTGGTCACCATCGCGGACTCCGGGCCCGCGGCGATCGCCGCCGCCCTTCGGTTCATGCCGGATATCATCCTTCTGGACATGGTCCTGAAAGGAACCTACGACGGCATCGAGGTCGCCCGCGAAATCCATAAATCCCACGATATCCCGATCGTTTTTTGCGTGTCGAGTCCGGATCTTTCGATTTTGGTGCGCGCCAAGGAAATTTCCTATGCGGGATACCTGCTCAAACCCATCAATCCCGACAGTCTTTCGACGACCCTCGACACCGCCCTGTACAAATACCGTCTGGAAAAACGGGTGGAACAGGCAGAAGCCCGGTTTCGCGGGCTTGCGGACAAGTGCGAGGTCCTCCAGTTTTTTTTCAACCAGAAAGCGGCATTTGAATGGGCGTGGACGGCGGACGGCGGATCTCACGTTTCGGCGTATACCGATCACGAAGCAGTCTCACGCGCCGATCTCGAGGATAAAATAAACACGATGCTTTCATTCCGTTTCGGCGGCAGCGCGCAGCCCATATCCAGGACGGAAACGGGATCGGGCGACCGGATTACGGGAATTCTCGAATTTACGTCCGAACGGATACGGCCCGCGCTTTTTACCCTCATCGGGATCAAGAACAACGAAACAGGACAGGTGAACGGCATCCTTATTCCGCTTGCCGGAGGATTTCAATAGAGCATGCCCTCCCATATAATCCATGTTCTTTCGGGTCGCGCGGCCCTGCGCGCATCGCTCGTGTCCGTACCGGATTTCAACGAAGCCGCCTTCAATCTCGGATGTCAGGGGCCGGATCTTTTTTCGCACAGCCGAAGGACCAAACCTTACGGCCTTGTCTATTCGAGACTGCTTCACCGCCACGATTATGGACGTTTTTGCGCAGTTTTCGCCAAAAACCTCGTTTTGAATCCGTCCCCGCTTTTCGCCTCCTGGTTTTACGGTTTCGTCAGCCATCCTTCCGTCGACCGGGCGTTCCATCCATATATAGTCAACCGGTCGTACGTCCCGGGGACGACGGGACTCGAAGGGGTCAGTCCCGCCCATTTTCATGCGTTTCTCGAGCGCATCCTCGATGTTCGCGTTCTTGAAACAATCGGCGGACTTCCTCTGTCCTCCTTCGATACGGATCGGGCTTTCAATCCGGGCCCGGATGAATGCCGGGCGATAGCCGGCTTCGTCGCCGGAATTCTCCTTGAAACGTATCCACAGGAGGGGGCAAATGACGCCGATATCGCCATTCGCTGCGAAAACGCGTTCGCCGATTCGGTGTATTATTACCGCATGACCAATCCGGTTCTGACCGCGCTCGACCGTCCGGCAGATTGTTCCGAAATCAGGCGTTTCGTCGAGTTCGGGATCGCGGGCGTTTCGCTTTTGCATCCCGATATTTCTGTTTCCGGTATCGACTGGCTCAATCAGGAACGAAAACCCTGGAGACATCCCTCGAGCGGGGAATCACGACGATCCTCGGTGGCGGATCTCTTCGACGAAGCGGTCCGGGAGGCTTCCAGGGCTCTCCGTGCTGCATCCGCCGTCCTTGCGGGAGACGGGGATGCCGGGACGCTCGAAGCGCTCATCGGCAACGGGTGCCTTTCCGTCGCCGGGGCTGATGGCAGGATCGCTCCCGTGACGTATTTCGATCCTTTCGATCTCGCTCCGGTACTCCTCGAGCAGGCCATGAAGCGGAAAGCCTGGCTCGCCGCCTGCGTATGTTGACCCCCCGTACCCGCGCTGGTATGATACTTTCATGAACTTGAACGACAAACGCCTCGGCGCGTATAACAAGATATTGAAAAGCGGCGCCGCCGCTGCCGGACCAGCCGTGGACAATACCGCAGGAGCCGGCAGGAAACCTCCGGTATCCGCCCCGGTGTCACCGTTAAAGCGGCCTTCGGTCGATCTCCCGGGACTCGTCAAGGTTCCCCTGACTTCAAGCGGCGGGAAGGAAAGTCCGTTCAGGCGCGTGGCGAAATTCCTCCTGCTCATCGGCGTCGACGAAGCGGCGAAGGTCATGGCGAAGCTCACTCCGGAGCAGACCGAAAAGGTCGTGCTCGAGCTGGCGTCCATCCGCCGGGTGGACAAGGACGAGGCAGCGATAGTGCTGGCCGAATTCGAATCGCTCATCAAACAGGCGCACGAACCCTCGGGCGGCGTCGAGACCGCCCGTTCGATCCTGGAGGCGGCCTTCGGGCGGGAGCGGGCCGACGAAATGCTCCGCAGGGCCGTCCCGAACCTCGAGGGCAAGCCGTTCGACTATCTCGAGGACATCGATCCCGCGAAACTCTATCACATCGTCGCCGACGAGCTTCCCCAGGTGAAGGCCATGGTCCTGTCCCAGCTCAAGCCGAAACTGGCCGCCGAGGTGATCAAGCTGATGGATCCGGAAGACAAGAACGCCACCGTCATGCGGCTCGCGAAGCTCGAACGCATCAATCCCGACGTGCTTCGCCGCGTGGACGAGGCAATACGGGAAAAAGTGAAGAACATCAATACCTCTTCCGCGGATTCCATAGACGGCCGCTCCGCCCTCGCCGAAATTCTCAAGCGTATGGACGGATCCGCCGAGAAATCCATTCTCGACGGGCTTTCCGGCAGCGATCCCGATCTCGGCCGCGACATACGGGAACGGCTTTTTACGATCGACGACATCCTGCATGCCGACGACAAGTTCATGCAGGAGAAGCTGCGGCCGATGTCCGAACACGACCTTGCGGTATTGCTCGCGGGCAAAGGCGAGGACTTCCGCCATAAAATTCTGTCCAACGTGTCCCGGACCCGGGGGGATATCATTCTCGAGGAAGAACAGATCGTTTCGCCAGTTTCGCGCGGCGAATCGGAAAAAACAACCGGCGCTTTTTTCGCGTTGATGCGTCGCGCCTGGGAAAACGGGGAATTCTTTCTCGCCGGCCGGGATGAAAAAGAGGTATGGGTAAAATGACCAGGGGACAGACAATACACGGATTCGAAATTCTCGACATCGAAGAACTGGGCGAACTCAAGGCGACGGGCATTTTCGCCCGTCATTTGGCCACCGGTCTCGAAGTCTACCATATCCTGAACGACGACGAGGAAAACCTCTTCGCATACGCGTTCATGACGCCTCCCTCGGACTCGACCGGCGTCGCGCACATCCTCGAACATTCGGTGCTGTGCGGCTCGAAAAACTATCCGCTGAAGGATCCCTTCCTGGTCCTCGCCAAGCAGAGCGTCAAGACCTTCCTCAACGCGATGACCTTTCCCGACAAGACCGTGTATCCGGCGAGCTCGATGGTGGAGGCCGATTATTTCAACCTTATGTCCGTGTACGGCGACGCCGTGTTCTTTCCCCTGCTCGACGAATGGGTTTTCAGGCAGGAAGGACACCGCTTCGAATTCGCCGACGACGGCAAGGTTTCGGTACAGGGCGTCGTGTTCAACGAGATGCGCGGCAACTATTCCTCCTTCGAGTCGATAGCCGGCGACTGGTCGCTCCGTTCCCTCCTGGAGGGGACGCCATACGCACATGATTCGGGAGGGGATCCGTCGGACATTCCCGCCCTCACCCCGGAACAGTTTCGCGAATTTCACGCGACTTATTACCATCCGGCAAATTGCCGGGTGTTCCTGTGCGGAAATATCGCGACCGAACGACAGCTCGAGCTCCTCGAAACCAAATTTCTCCGTTCGTCCGGTCCTTCACGAAAACCGCTGCCGGTAGTTCCGGTAAAACGATTCGACGAACCCCGCCGGCTCGAGGTGCCCGCACCCGCCGGCGACGAAAAGGATCTGTCGAAAGCCACGGTGATGCTCAACTGGCTCCTTCCGGACTCGACGGATACGGTTTCCCTCATGGAAGCCAATCTCGTCGCGGAAATCCTTCTCGGACATGACGGCGCCCCATTGAGCCGCATACTGCTCGAATCCGGCCTTGGCGAGGACATCGCCCCGTCGAGCGGTCTCGAGACCGAAATACGGCACATGTGCTTCAGCGTAGGACTGCGCGGCGTGACTCGTGAGAGGGCCGGCGAAGTCGAAGTCCTGATCCTTTCCGTCCTTGAAAAACTCGCGGCCGACGGTATTCCTCCCGAAGACCTGGAGACCGCTGTCCGTTCCATGGACTTCAGCAACCGCGAGATACGCCGTTCTGGGGGGCCGTTCGCCCTGACCCTGATGCGCCGGTCGCTCAGGGGCTGGATACACGGTTTCGGCCCCTCCGCGACTCTCCGCTACGTTCCCGCCTTCGAGGAAGTGAAGAAGCGACTTGCTTCGGATCCGGCATATCTCCAGAAGCTTCTCGACTCCTGGTTCATGAAAAACCTCCACCGGAGTCTCGTCACCGTATATCCTGATGCCTCCTTCGAAAAGCGGCTCGAGGACCAGCTGGCCGCGCGCGTCAGGCTGTTCGAGGCCGGTCTCGACGGCCCGGCTAAAGCCGGATTCATCCAGGCGCAAAAAGCGTTCTTCGAGCGGCAAAAAGAAACCGATACGGCGGAGCAGCTGGCCCTGATCCCGCATATTTCCAAAAAAGACCTGCCGCTCGCGGCCGACCGCATCGATACCGTCATCGGTCTGTGCGGTGCGGTGCCCGTGCTCCTGCACGAACAGCCCACAAACGGTATCGCCTATGCCGACTTCGCCGTACCGGTGGACATGTTCGAGCCGGAAGATTATCCCCTTCTGCCGTTTTTCGCCTCGGTGCTTACCGGCATGGGCCTCGACGGGCTCGGCTGGGCCGACGTTTCGGCGCTTTCCGCCCGGCTCACCGGCGGTCTCGGCACCATGCTCTTCAGCAGTTCGGCCGTGCCGGGAACGGTCCTTCCCCCGGAATTGGGAACCGGTACCGCCTCCCGGGACTATCTCATCATGCGGGTCAAGATGCTCGAGGAGTTGTCCGCGGACACCCTCGACCTCGTCTTCCGCTTTTTCCGCAAAGCCGATTTTTCAGACACCAAGCGCCTGACCGATCTTCTCATGGAATACCGGAACGATCTCGATTCGTCCCTCGCTCCGTCGGGCCACCAGTACGCCTTGTCGCGCGCGGCCGCATGTACGGGACGCTCGAAGGCAGTCGACGAAATCTGGAACGGACTGGCCCAGGTCCGGTACGTGCGCGAGCTTTCCGACGGGATACACAACGCTTCGTTCGCCTCCGGACTTGCCGACCGCCTGGAGGGTCTCAGGCAACGCCTCTGCGTCTCGGGCATGATAATAAACCTTACGGGAACCGCACCCATTCTCGCGACCCTGTCGGCGTGCCTTGAAGGACATCTTGCGGGCGTTACCGTGCCGGTACCGCCCTCCGGCGCGGACGACCTCCGTTTTTACGAGCTTGCCGGCACCGGCCCGCACACAGCGGATCCCGCGACTTTTTCCGACTCCTCGTCATCGGTCGAGTTGGTCTCAGCCTCCCTGCAGGTGGGCTTTGCCGCCGCGGTCCTTCCTTCCCCGCGTTACGGCACGCCCGACCAGCCGGTCGATACGGTATTCGGCCACTGGCTCGCAAGCGGCCTGTTGTGGGAGAAGGTCCGTACCGCAGGCGGCGCGTACGGCGCCTTTTCGTATCCCGATTCGCTCGAGGACATATTCGTCCTTTCGACGTATCGGGATCCGGCGCCGCTCAAGTCCCTCGGGGTATTCCGGGAATCGCTCGAACTGGCCGCCGCCATGACCATAGACGAACTTTCGCTCGAAAAAACGATAACCGGCTGCTACAGCCGGGAAATCCAGCCGCGTTCCCCTTCGGACAAGGGTTTTACCGCCTTCATCCGGATCCTGTACGGCATCACCGACGAGTGCCGTAGGAAAAAAATCGAACGCATGATTTCGGTAACGCCTGCCGACATGCAGGACTGTGCGAAACGCCTGCTGGCCGATTGGCCTTCGGTGCGCGCCGCGGTGCTGGCGGGCAAAAAACAACTCAGGGAATCCGTAAAAAAAGATTTTTCTGGCAAAGTAAAACGTTCTGCGATATAATCGGTAAATGGCGGTCCATGGAGGGATACGATAATGAAAAAAATTGACAAGGAAGGCTACGAGATCATGAAACAGCTGGTCTCGGACGTACAGGGCGCTCCCTTTCCCGACGTGATCGAAAACGAACTGTACCGCATCTGGTTCGAGCATGCCCAGGAAGTGGCGATGCAGTGTCTCGAATATATCGCACGCAATTTTCCCGAGGACCGCGAAACGATAAAATTCAACAAGTTCTGAAAAATTGGACGGTTATCGGTTTTTATGGATATATTTGATTCATGAACCTCGATAAATGTACCGTTAAAACCCGCGATGCCATCCAGGAAGCCACCTCGATGGCGCAGAGAAGCGACCATGCGCAGGTCGAAACCGAACATCTGCTGTATGCCCTCCTGTCCCAGGAAGGCGGCGTTGTTTCGCCCCTCGTCGAACGGATCGGAGTTACGCCCGATTCCCTCCTTTCGGAACTCGCCGAACGGCTCGACCGTAAACCCCGCGTCAAGGGCGAGTCCGCACAACTGTATTTTTCACCGACGACCGGGAAGGTCCTCGCGAAGGCCGAACAGGAAGCCGCGAATCTCAAGGACGACTATGTCTCGACCGAACATATCCTGCTCGCCCTGAGCCAGGGCGACGACAATACGGGAGACCTCCTCCGGAACAGGGGCATCGATAAAAACGCGATACTTTCATCCCTCAAGGACATCCGCGGCAACCAGCGGGTAACCACCGAAGATCCGGAGGCCACCTTCCAGAGCCTCGAAAAATACTGTCGCGACCTGACCGCCCTCGCGCGCCAGGAAAAAATAGACCCGGTCATCGGCCGCGACGAGGAAATAAGGCGCGTCATGCAGGTACTTTCGCGGCGAACCAAGAACAACCCCGTCCTCATCGGCGAGCCCGGCGTCGGCAAGACCGCCATCGTCGAGGGGCTCGCCCGGCGTATCGTATCGGGCGACGTGCCGGAAAGCCTCAAGGGCAAAAAACTCCTTTCGCTCGATCTCGGCGCTCTCGTCGCCGGCGCGAAATTCCGGGGCGAGTTCGAGGAACGCCTGAAAGCCGTCATTTCCGAAGTGCAGAAGTCCGATGGGCTCATCATCCTCTTCATCGACGAGCTCCACACCCTCGTCGGCGCCGGAGCGAGCGAAGGATCGATGGACGCTTCGAACCTCCTCAAGCCCGCCCTTGCCCGCGGCGAGCTCCGGGCCATCGGCGCCACGACCCTTGCCGAATACCGGAAGTACATAGAGAAGGACGCCGCCCTCGAGCGGCGGTTCCAGCAGGTATACTGTCCCGAGCCTTCGGTCGAGGACACCATCGCCATTCTCCGCGGTCTCCAGGAAAAATACGAGGTGCACCACGGCGTGCGCATCAAGGACGAGGCCCTCATCGCAGCCGCCACCCTGTCGAACCGTTACATCACGAACCGCTTCCTTCCGGACAAGGCGATCGACCTCGTAGACGAGGCGGCAAGCCGGCTCAAGATGGAAATCGAAAGCCAGCCCACGGAACTGGACCAGGTGGAGCGGAAAATCCTCCAGCTCAACATCGAAAAAGTCTCGCTCTCGAAGGAGCACGACGCCGCCTCCGAGGAACGGCTCGGCAAGCTCGAGCGTGAGCTCGCGGAACTGGGTTCGAGACGGGATGCCATGAAGATGCAGTGGACCAACGAAAAAGCCCGCATCGACGAATCGCGTAAACTCAAGGAAGAGCTGGAGCACCTGCGCATCGACGAAACGAAGTATACCCGCGAGGGAAACCTCAACAAGGCGGCCGAAATCAAGTACGGACGCATTCCCGAGGTTGAGAAGAAAATCGCGTCGGTGACGGATGCGCTTACCCGCAATGCGGGCAATTCGGGACAGCTCCTCCGCGAGGAAGTATCGGAAGAGGATATCGCCCGCATCGTTTCGGCCTGGACCGGCATTCCCGTGTCCAAGATGCTCGCGAGCGAAATGCAGAAGTACATCGAGCTCGAAACCGTGCTGCAGAAGCGGGTCGTCGGGCAGGACGAAGCGGTTACCGCCGTCGCCGACGCGATCAGGCGCAACAAGGCGGGTCTCTCGGACATGAACCGGCCGCTCGGCAGTTTCCTCTGCATCGGCCCGACGGGCGTCGGCAAGACGGAACTCGCCCGCACCCTGGCGGATTTCCTCTTCAACGACCAGAAGGCGCTTATCCGCATCGACATGAGCGAATACATGGAAAAGCACACGGTCAGCCGTCTCATCGGCGCACCCCCGGGTTATGTGGGATACGAGGAGGGCGGCCAGCTTACCGAGGCGGTCAGGCGCCGGCCCTACAGCGTCATCCTTTTCGACGAGATAGAGAAGGCTCATCCGGACGTATTCAACGTGCTCCTCCAGATCCTGGACGACGGCCGTCTGACCGACGGACAGGGCAGGGTGGTGGATTTCAGGAACGTGATCATCATAATGACGAGCAATATCGGTTCCGATTACATCCTGACGGCGAAAAACATGGCGGACATCAAACCGCAGATACAGGAAATCCTCAAGGCGAACTTCCGCCCGGAACTCCTCAACCGCATCGACGAGATCCTCACCTTCAACCGCCTCGGGAAGGAGCACATTCTCAAGATCACCGACATACAGCTGGCCTCGGTCGCCGCGCGGCTCGAGGGACGCCGCCTCAAGCTCGTGGTGAGCGCCGAAGCGAAGCAGTATCTGGCGGACGTCGGTTACGACCCCCTGTACGGCGCAAGGCCGCTCAAGCGGGCCATCCAGGGCGAACTGGAAAATCCGCTCGCGAAGGCGGTACTTTCCGGGCAATTCGTCGACGGTGATACGGTACTGGTGGAACACGCGAAGGGAGATGCGGGGTTGCGGTTCGTAAAGGGTTAAAATTCGGTTTGACTACGGTTTGATTCGTGTTATACTTGGTTCCTATGGACATGCATACCGGCACCCTCTATAAAAGCCTCGGATTTCCGTCAGTCACGGTACACGAGGCCAACACCCATTTCGATTTTGTCGAGCCTTCGCGGACCATCATGGTAATCGGCCCCATGGGCTCGGGCAAGACCGAATATGCGGCCAGGCTCTGGCGCGATGCCGCGGTGGCCCGCAAGAAAGGCAACGCGGTTTCCTACCTCACGAGCGGCGGCGGCACCCAGAAAGAGCTGTTCGAGCCCGAGACGGGAATCGGCACCGCGGACCGCCGGAAAACCTTTTTCGTGCGGTATTCGCTCGACAAGGAGCGGTTTTCGGAATATCCGGCTGATGCGCTCGCCTACCGGGGCGGGTACGAACGGTGCGGAGCCAACATCGCGACCATCAGCAACTCGTTCGATCTCGAGGAAACCATCAAGAACCATCCCCATATCGGTACCTGGATCCTCGACGAGGCGGCATTTTACGACGAGCGGCTCGCCTATCTCGTCAAGCGGGAATCGGAGCAGCGCGGCCTCGTGTTCGTCATGCCGACGCTCCTCCTCAACTTCCGTGGCGAGATTTTCAACAACACCGCCCGGCTTCTCATGGAAACATCCACCGACATATTTCCGCTTTCCGCCTACTGCGAGCACCAGGAATGCCTCGAAAATGCGTACAACACCTACCGGTATTACGTGGTGGACGGCGTCGAGTGTCCGGCGCTCTTTTTCGACCCGCTCATCATCGTAGGCGGCGACCGGGACAAGAATGATCCGCTCGAGCCGAATTACTGCACCCGCTGCGACGCCCACCACTACCTGCCCGGAAAGCAGTACACCTATTTTACCTTGAAGCCCCTCGGAGAACGCGCCAGCGTCGGCAATCTCGATCCGCTCGAAGCCGAGCTCCGGGCGATCAAGTTCGCACCGGAAACCTCGGAGCTGTTCCGCATGTTCCGCTCCGCGTATCTCGAAGGCTCGCGCCCGAGCCAGGAGCACATGAACGCGCTTCTGGTTCCGTGCATCGCCGAGCGGGCCGTAGCCTATCTTTTCGCCGAGCAAAACCTGTTGTCGGCGGAACAGGCACGGCTCCTCGTCGATACCCTCGATCTCGACCGCGAGTACCTGTCAAAACGGCTCGCGGACAACAAGCGGCCGATAGCGCTGTAAACTCAGCAGCATTTTGTTCCAGTCGTGTCGTCGCCGCAGCCGCAGCCGCAGTCGGGGGACGTACCCTTCAGGATACCGTTGATGATCGCCGCCGCACAGCCGACTCCCGTGTTTACGGTGATTGCCGCAAACGGGCAGTTTTTGGCGCAGGCCCCGCATTCCATGCAGCGCTTCCTGTCGGTCACCGATGCTTTTTTTCCTTCGATTTTCAATACCGCGTGCGGGCACACTTCGAGACAGATGCCGCAGCCGGTGCATTTTTGTTCGTTTATTGAAAGGCTGTCGCCGTTCCGTACATACCTGAATTTCATTTTCAGCTCCTTCTTCAAACCACACGCAGATAATTGACCAGTCCGAGGACCGCGCCGGCTATCGCCGAAACAGCCATCGGAACGAGACTCCGCCTCACTTCGATTTCCGTTCCCTTCTGGCAGGTGAAGGTCGACGCGCCCGTAAAATTGAGCGAAAGATACGTGACGAGCGGGATCGAGAGGAGAACGGCCGGCAAGAGGGCGGGGATGACGGCCGCCGTGAGCGGGCCGTACACGATGACAGCCGTGGCGGCATTCCAGGCAAGGCCGAGAAATGCGCCCTTAAGCGAAAAAGCCCGGGTGGGGAGCAGGGGAAGGAGGGCGGGAAAGAGCATGGTGCCCGCGAAGATGCCTCCCGTCAGGGACAGGAGCGCGAATTGGAGTCGTTCGGGATTTCCGGATGGAAAAGGCAGGGCGAGCAGGGCCGAAAGTCCGAGGGAAACGAGGACGAGCGGCCAAGCATGGGCTATTTCCACCGGGGCGACGGCAAGGCGGTCGAAAAGTCCGAACCGTACTTCCTTCATTTTTGCCGACTTAATTTTACCCGTCGCGAGGTATCCGGGAATATCCCGTGCGTATACCGGTCCGTAGCGGACCGAAAAGCCCGATTCCTTTTTTACCGTATGGGCCGCAACGCCGGGAGCGCCGAGTTGGGGAAGGATGAGCTCGCGGTGTTCGACCAGACGCGAAAGTCCGGTGATCCTGATTCGGCGCACCAGTTCCCCGGTGCCGAAGGTACCCTTTCCGGCGGCGCACCATACATTTACCCCGTGCGTATCCAGGACGAGAATCCACAGGTCGAGACCGGCCAATTCCTTACGGACACTGTCGAAAGTGAGTTTGTAGTTTGCCGTGACGAGCACGGGCGAGGTCCTTTCGGGATTGCCGATGAAGTAGAGGCCGCTCTCGACCCGGTAACGGTTGCGGCCATGGCCCCAGCGAACGAGCAAACCGCCGATACGGTCAGCGAACGAAAGCAGGGTGGAAGTACCGCGGGGAGGTGGAAATACCGTCTCTTTTTCCTTACCCGTACGGATTGACGCGAGGCGTGAGACAGGCTTGAAAGTCATTTTGTCATACAGCATTTTGATTCTCCATTCTTTCTGCTTTTACGCATTGCGGCGCCGAGCAAAGCAACCGCTTCGATGACCCGTTCGTGCTTTTCTTCGGGAATACATGCGAAAATACGGGCGTAAGCGCCGTCGCACAGTTCGTTTATCGTATCCGTTTTTTCCTTGCCCGCACCGCTCAGGCGTATCGAAACCCGCCGCCGGTTTTCCGGATCGTCCTTGCGGTCCAGGAGTCCGTCCCGGCATAAACCGTCAACGGTGCGGCTCAGGGTGCTCTTGTCGAGCTCGAGGGCGTCAGCGAGGTCCTGGAGGTTCGATTCTTCCTGAAGTTCGGTCTCGAGGAGAAGATGACATTGCGCGCTGGTTACCCCGCAGCAGCAGCTTTGATCCGCGAGGGTCCGGGTGATTTCGTTTTCGAGTATACGAAGCGACCGCCTGAAAAGACGTATGTTTTCTTTATGTTTCATGATGAAATTGTTGTACTATACAACATTCATATAGACAAGTACGTCGGGACCGGGAAAATCGAAAAATAACTGAAGCCGGACTGTAAAAAAAACATTTCACGGCAATTTCCGGCTTGACCTTTCCGGCGAAAAATAGATACAATTCCTTAAACCATTTCGATACAAGGAGAAGCAACATGTATTTGTCCGCACAAAACAATACGACAGTCCCGGCCGCTCTTCTCCGTATCCGCCGTCGCCGTCAGGCGTAATAAACCCTCCCCCCGCCCCGATCCTGTACGGACCGGTTTGATTTTCAAATCCATTATTATTATCTGGAGCTGTATATGATTAGTGCCGGCATTATAGGCGCAACCGGATACGTAGGTGTCGAACTGGTACGCCTCCTCCTCGCGCATCCCGACGTTTCGGCCCTCAACCTGAGCTCGGTCAGTTTCGAAGGTCAGAACATCGTCGATATCTATCCCAACCTCCGGGGCTTCTGCTCGTCGACGCCGAAAGCATCGTCGATTCATCCGATATCGTGTTCACGGCGCTTCCGCACGGAATAGCCGAAAAATACGCGGCGTCCTGCATCGAAAAGGGCAAAAAGCTCGTCGACCTTTCGGCCGATTTCCGTTTCGACGAGGACGAGGAGACCTTCAAGGCCTGGTACGGAAAGGACTATGAATTTCCGGCAGTCCATGCCGAGTCTGTGTACGGCCTCCCCGAGCTTAACCGCGAGAAAATCAAGAAAGCGCGGGTGATCGGCAACCCGGGCTGCTACGTCACGGCGGCGACGCTCGCCCTCCTGCCCGCCCTCGCCCGTAATCTGGTGAACTGCGATCTCGTCATCGTCGACGCAAAGAGCGGCATCAGCGGGACCGGGAGGAATCCGACCGCGACCAACCACTTTGCGGAAAGCGGCGAATCCTTCATGCCGTACAACATCGGCAAGCACCGGCACCAGCCGGAGATCGCGCGCAACATGGGCGCCGCCGCGGGAAAACCGGTGAACGTCATCTTCACCCCGCACCTCCTGCCGATGAGCCGCGGCATCATCGCAACCGTGTACGCCCCGCTCGTCAGGCCGATGACCGCCGAAGATGTTCACGCCCTCTATGCCGCGCACTACGCCAAGGAACCCTTCGTACGCGTCCTTCCCATGGGGTCGACGGCGACCACGCGAAACGTGCGCATGTCGAATTATTGCGACGTCTCGGTGCACGTGGTCAACGACGGAAAAATGCTCGAGACCGTTTCGGCCCTGGACAACATGGTCAAGGGAGCTTCGGGTCAGGCGGTCCAGAACATGAACCTCCTGTTCGGTTTTGACGAGAGCGCGGGCATCGACCAGATTCCCGCGGCGTTCTGAGCGCCGGCCGCGTTTTGAAACGCCGACGAAAAGAAAAGGAGACTGCATGAAATTCATCGAAGGGGGCGTGTGCGCCCCGAAAGGCTTTACGGCAAACGGAATACTGTGCGGGATCAAGAAAGGCCGCACGAAGAACGATATCGCCCTCATCGAGTCCGAAGTGCCCTGCACGGCGGCCGCGGTCTTCACGAAAAACCTCGTCAAGGCCGAGCCGCTCAAGCTCACCCGGAAGCACCTGGCGGACGGAACGGCGCAGGCGGTCGTGGCGAACGCCGGAAACGCGAACGCGTGCACCGGAGCGGAAGGGTACGAAAACGCCCTTCGCACCGCACGGGCCGCCGCCAAATATCTCGGACTCGCCGAGACCGACGTGGTGGTCTGTTCGACCGGCGTCATCGGCCAGCAGATCAACATAGGCGCGATAGAGGCGGGGATGGAAAACCTCTGCGACGGGCTTTCGAAGGAAGGAAACGTCGCGGCCCGCGAGGCCATCATGACCACCGACACCAAATACAAGGAAGCGGCGGTGCAGGTCGAGATCGGCGGCAGGACCGTCACCCTCGGCACGATGGCGAAGGGTTCGGGCATGATCCACATCAACATGGGCACGATGCTCGGCTTCATTACCACCGACTGTGCGATCTCCTCGAAGATGCTCGACGCGGCCCTCCATGAAAGCATCGAAAAAACCTACAACTGCGTGAGCGTCGACGGCGACACGAGCACGAACGACACCCTTTCGGTGCTCGCGAACGGACTCGCCGGCAATAAAATGATCACGTCGAAAAACGCCGACTACGCGGTATTTCTTTCCGCTCTCGACGCGCTCAATGTCGCGATGGCGAAAAAAATCGCGGCCGACGGCGAAGGCGCGGATCACCTCATCGAATGCACGGTGACGGGCGCGAAGGACGAAGCGACCGCGCGGAACCTCGCGAAGTCCGTCATTTCGTCGAGCCTCGTCAAGGCCGCCTTTTTCGGCAAGGACGCGAATTGGGGCCGCATCCTTTGCGCGATGGGCTATTCCGGCGAGCTCTTCAAGCCGGAAGGTACGAGCGTGTTCTTCAAGAGCGGCGCGGGAGAGATCGAGGTGTTCCACAAAGGCGTACCCCTCTCCTTCGACGAGGCCAAGGCGCGCATAGTGCTCACCGAAGGCGAAGTCGCCATCCGCGTCGAGCTGGAGGACGGCAAGGGAAGCGGGACGGCGTGGGGTTGCGACCTCACCTACGATTACGTAAAAATCAACGGAGACTACCGGACATGACAGACCAGATAAACAACTCGGACTGGGCCGAACTGCTCGTCCAGGCCCTGCCTTATTTCAAGCAGTACGTCGGAAAGACCATCGTCGTGAAGTACGGCGGAAACGCGATGCTCAACGAGGAACTGAAGGCCGCGGTGATGGAGGACATAGTCCTCCTCAGCACCATCGGCATCAACACGGTTCTCGTGCACGGCGGCGGACCCGAAATCAACGCGATGCTCGAGAAGATGGGAAAGGTGCCCAAATTCGTGAAGGGCCTTCGCTATACGGATGCCGAGACGATGGAAGTCGTGCAGATGGTCCTGACCGGCAAGCTCAACAAGGATATCGTCGGCTTGCTCTTGCAGGCGGGGGGCCGCGCCGTCGGCGTGAGCGGCGTAGACTCGGGACTCCTCCGCGCGAAGAAGATCGACAAGGACGGAGAGGACCTCGGTTTCGTCGGGGACGTCACCGAGGTGAACCCGGAAATCCTGTCGTCGCTTCTGACGCAGGGGTACATACCCGTCGTCTCCACCGTCGCCCTCGGCGAGCAGGGCGACATGAACCGCTACAATATCAACGCGGATACCGCGGCGGCGAAGATAGCGGTCGCCCTCAAGGCCGAGAAATTCGTGCAGCTGACCAACGTGCCGGGCGTGCTCCGGAACGTGGAGGATCCGTCTTCCCTCATCAAGCAGATCGACCACGTGGCGATCCCTTCGATGATCGCGACCGGCGTCATTTCCTCCGGCATGATCCCGAAAATCGAATGCTGCCTCGAGGCCCTCAAGGGCGGCGTTCCGCGCACCCACATCATCGACGGACGCGTGCCGCATGCCCTTTTGATCGTGCTTGTCTGACATAAGGAGAAAAAAATGGCCGGCAACATCATAAACAATCTGGGAAGCCTTCCGGTGACCTTCGCGTCCGGAAACGGAAGCACGCTCGTCGACGTCGACGGGAAAAAATACATCGACTTCGTCAGCGGCATCGGGGTCAACTGCCTCGGGCACAATCACCCCGCACTCGTGAAGGCGCTCACCGAACAGGTGCGAAAGCAGATACACGTTTCGAACTATTACAATTCCGACAAGGGACTCGCGTTTTCCGCAAATCTCCTTGCGCGGACGAAGATGGACCGGGTGTTCTTCGGCAACTCGGGCGCCGAGGCGAACGAGTGCGCGATCAAGATCGCCCGGAAGCTCGGCGGCGGCATCCGGAAAACGATAGTCACCCTCGAAAAATCCTTTCACGGCCGGACGCTCGCGACGCTGTCGGCGACGGGGCAGGCGAAGTTCCATCCTGATTCCTTCGCGCCGTATACCCCCGGATTCCGTTTCATCCCCGCGAACGATTTCGCCGCGATCGAAACGGCATTCGACGACTCCGTGTGCGCTCTCATGATCGAATGCGTGCAGGGGGAGGGCGGGGTGAATCTCGTCGACCGGGAATGGGCGCAAGCTGCCGCAGCAGCCGCGCGGAAAGCCGGCGCCATAGTCATCGCCGACGAGGTTCAGACCGGCATCGGGCGGACGGGCTTTTTCCTCGCGAGCGAACAGCTCGGCTTCGAGCCGGACGTGGTCACCCTTGCGAAGGGCATCGCCGCCGGCGTACCGATGGGCGCCTGCCTCTCGCGCGGAAAAGCCGCTGACATCCTCGTCGCGGGCGACCACCAGTCAACCTTCGGCGGCAATCCGCTCGCTTGCGCGGCCGGACTCGTGGTGCTCGACGAACTCGCAAAGCCCGGCTTCCTTTCGCGTGTGGCCGAAAAGGGCGACTACATCCGCTCCGCCGTCAGCGCCTGGAAGCTGCCGTGCATCACGGAGGTCCGGGGGCGCGGCCTCATGATCGGCGTCGACATTACCGGCAAGGCCGGCGACGTGCAGACAGCGTGCCTCGGCATCGGTTCCCCTGGCCTTGGGCTCTGCATCTCGACGGCGGGACCGCAGACCCTGCGCTTTTTGCCGCCGCTCGTCGTCACGATGGAAGAAATTGACGCGGGTCTCTCGATCCTGCGCGACATACTCGAAAAAGCATAATGCAAGGAGAAAAGAAATGAGCAAGAAAAAGGT
>JFJP01037298.1_pt1 | contig 41315 bp, 47 predicted proteins | sample 431651 | NCBI WGS metagenome assembly JFJP01 (sample SAMN02602958, study PRJNA72255) | Microbial mat metagenome, whole genome shotgun sequencing project. | biome: fresh water; feature: sink hole; material: water; isolation source: purple microbial (photo- and chemosynthetic) mats found in...
TAGGGAAATTGGAGACACCCTTAAAATATTAGTTTTATTTTAAGGGTGATGATATGGTCTGTTCTATATGGAGACATATAGATGCTTTTAAATTAAATAGAATTGTATTTTACAGCATAATACCTACTCCTAACAATGGAGTAGGTATTATGCCTTATATATCATTGAATCCAATATTTACCCTCATATTTCGTTGTATCTAAGCATTCCATATTTTAATTTATTTTTGTTTTCACATTCGTTTCTATATTTCACTATTTTACGCATAATTGATAATTTTACATCACTGGGATATAATGCGCATAATTGAGTTATAATGTTATTTATTTTTAATGAAGATGATTCATTAAAAACATTTATTAAATAAGACCATTGACCTTCTCCTAAATGTAGTACCATATCAGAGTCGTTAATGGCTATTTCTATATCTTTGATGTAATTGCTTCCTGCAATACACACAATGTTTATATGTGGTAAAACAGTATCAACATTAATATTAAACTGCATATCTCCAAAAGGTTCATTATTTTTAATAATGAACAACTTAGGCAGTAGTATACCTAAGTTATCTGATATAGAATCAATTAATTTACTAATTGGTTCATTGTAACAAAAACCATCATCTATGCTGATTAAATCAATCGGTTTAATGACTTCAATACCTAACAAAGTATTATATATAATACTAATTAATTTAGAATGTATGATGTTCATAGTAGTTTGTGTTTGTTCAGTCTATAGTAGTTATATATCGCTGTATATAATTATAATCTAAATTTATCATAGTTTTCTTTTAACTTAACATCATACTGATTAATTGCATAATTAGGTCCGTTATATAGACGAGCTACATTTTTCCAATCTTTATTATCTAAAGCTTCTTTTAAAGACCGATTGCTTTTTATAAAGTACACAAACGCTTTTAAGTGATTTTTTTCACTTTGTTTCATAGCAGCTACAAATAATTCAGGTGTAGGATATCCACATATTGAATAGTTAGATCCCATGAGCTGAAACATTCCCCAGGAGGTGCTTAATATTGCATATGTTAAATCAATACTAGATGCTTTTTTAAATCTATCTATTTCTGCTTTCTTACCTAAATAACCACCTGGTTTAGGATTACAGATATGTGGGTAATCTTCCATTATTTCATTAGCTTTAACCACACTATCTTTATTTACCATATATCTATAAAAATGATGTCTTTCAAAGAGTATTACTGGAAAGCCATTATCTAAAAATCCATATTCTTTAGACTCTGTTTTTGCAATTGCTTTTACTGCTGCTATCTCTACTCCTAATTGAGCTGCTGCATTTACATAATCTACTTCTTCTAAGAATCTAGATCTAATTAATGGTGCTACTAATGACTGCATTGCTACACCGTAGCAATATCCTTTATCATCTTTTTCATCTAGATTGTGCCTACGCTGAAATCTCTCTATAGCAGATTGAGTTACCTTACCAATATTTCCGTCAATAGTTAATTCTAAATCAAATGTTTCATTTAGAATTCTTTGCAATGATTTAATTTTATCGTCTGTACACCCTAATGAATAAATAGTACGTTAGACACTAAGAAGCCCCGCTGGTTTGCTGTTTCCAGCAAACTCCTAAAACTATGGATGTCAGCCACGCAACCAATGGTGCGTGTGCCCGTCCACCACAAGTAGCCCATCGGGGCTACCATCTCGAAACATGTGTCACTGACCCTTATCAGGGCCAGTTTCATTAGTTCTTTCGTACCCATTTAATACTCCAAAGTTGTTTGTATCAATGCAACCACTGCATCGATTCACCTGAAGTATATGTGACTGAAAAAATCTAGAATAGTATTTTTTACCACTTATTCCATTTAGGTCCTACTAGTCCTTCTAAAGCAAATAATTTTAATTGCTTTAAAACCTCTAATCTAAATTCACATAATGCTTTTGCTCTAGTATCAGTAGTAGTATTTAGATTCCTATGTGTTTCTTCTTCTACAATGTGAATAGGCACTATCTTATAAATCCTAGCATCACCCTCACTATTAAATCTAGTATCTGGCATATACTTGTCTATAGTGCATACTACAGCTTTATATACCTCTATAGTAAAACCATTTTTGTTTAACCATCCATTTTCACAATCTGCATAATCAAACTTTGATTGAGTTTTGAGTTCCTTACAATCAAATACTACCCATCCTGCCTCTTCAGCAGTCTCTCTTTTTGCAGCATCTATTAAATCCTCACCATTATCTACTGCACCAGCAGGTAGCTCTAGATACCCATTAGGCCCTCCTAGTGCAGCGAGCATACCACCATAGTAGTCTAGTGCATATACCTCTACTCTGGTGCGCACTCTGTCTTTTCCTATCCTAATTACTTTCTCACCGTTTACCATAAATAATCCTCATTTGATTTATATTTCTTTATACCTAATCTAGCATGCATATCAGAGCTTTTTCTCTGTACTAAAATAATTCTAGTATTTTTCTTCAATGTGATAAAAGTATTTCTTGAATCAATAACTATAGGATAAGTATAATCTCTAATGAGTTTAACAAATCGATCAGTTGGAATATTTTTATATCTCTCATCATTAACAAAATGATAATTTATTGTATTTGATGGATGATCTACAAATGCATCTACTGTTGTGATATGTCTAGTTAGACATGGTAAATTTAAAGATGAATTATAATAAGTATATCTTACATGATCGATTCTTACATTCTTTATTACTTGCTCTTTAGTAATAACAGCGTGTTCATTAATAGCAAATACAGGTCCTACTTTGCAAAAGTTTTCCATCTATTTTCCTTTAGGTTAAAAAATATTTATTCATGATTGTAATATATTATCAAAAATAAATACGTCATAATAGTACACTATAAGTAATTAGACTTATAGTGTACTATTATTGTAGTTTATCTATCAAAGAAATGTGAAATGTTATTTCTACCATTATCAGTAAATGAATATTGCATAGTACGCAACATATTTACTTGTTTAATAGCTTCACGTCTACCTTGCACTGGAGCTGCTATCTTAATCAAATTAATGATTCTCTCAAATGCACGTCTGTCATCATAACTCAGTGATATAATGTCTGTAAATCTAAATACATACATTTCATGAAATACTCCTTTAGAGTTTTCATCAAACATACGCAGCAGTGTCACAAAGCCTAATTGGAAATCATTACCACTGTACTCTATAATAGTGCGTATAGCTCTAAATAAAACTACCTGGTACTGTGCCCCTTCTTTTTCTGTTACAATGCAGCCTGGGGCCATTTTGACCATGTAGTCTTTAATACTTTCAATAGCATTAATAAGAATATCATTTTTTGTATTCTTTACTCTATCAAATAAACCAATTAGCTCTTTAGATGCACTAAAGCCGTAATTTACTTGTGATTTTACTTCTACTGCTTTTTGCACTTCTTGTACAGTAGGTGCAGAGCCTACTTTAGATGCAGTACTTACTACTGGTGTGCCTGGTTTTATATTTGTTGCAGATGTTTCTTTTACTTCTACATCAGATACTTTTTCATTTGCCATTTTAAATATTTCCTTTAAAGAATTGGGTTTCTACAGAATATTGGTGAATATTTTAATTAATTGCTGTCTTATAGTTCATTTTAGCTAATGTTAACGCCTGGCCATGCATTATACATTTTCTACAATGTAGTCTTTAAACTTACCATCTTTTTTATTTATTGCATAAGCAATACATTTAGAGCCTACATTAAAATGTTTAGCTGCTTTTACCATGCTATCAAATTCTAATATATTATTATCTATTGTAGAAGTAAATTTAACTGGCATTGGTTTACGTATCTCTACTGCAGTCTTCCTATCTGGAAGACTTTTTATGACATCTTCTTTCGGTGCATCGTCATACCAAATAAGAAAATTATCAATATGAGTATTTTCTTTTGCTCTTATTCTTTGCACTGTGTTATAATTTAATTGTAATACATTACATAAACCTTCTAATGTATTATTTATATACACTTTATTATTTGTTAAATCTTTAGCATACCAGATACCATACATTACATCCCAACTATTTTTTTGAATTTGTTTTTCATTTAAAACTGGCCATTCTTTACCATCATCATATTTAAATACAAACCAGTTTTTTGTAATAGTACCTGCTCTTGGTGATTTAAGATGTCTAGATAAACGTGTTAGACTAATATTTAAAAGTTTAGAGCATTCAATAACAGAAGGTATTACGCCTATACTTCCGTTTAATAAGTGCTTTAACAGAACATTGTTACCTTTCATCATGCCATTAGCCAATGCATGATGTATATTCTCTTTAGGCGTTACCCATTCAAGATTAGATAAATCGTTATTAGTTTTATTACAGTCAATATGGTTTACTTCTAATAAAGAATAATCTTTATCTAAGTGTCTATTTGGTCTTCCAATAAATGTTCTAGCTAGAAGACGGTGTAAAAAACCATTTATTATTTTATCACCAGACCATACTGATAATTTTATATAACCACAAGGATGTAAAAAAGTAGATACTTTTTTACCAGTTCTTGAGCTTTTTAATGATCCGTCTGTCTTTATAACAGCATATGAAAAATCTGGTATAATATAATAATTTTCATATTCTTTAGATGGTTGAGGTATTAATATTTCCATTTTATTCTTAATAATATGTAGGTAGTGTATCCATACCATTATATATAAAATGGAAATAAATTATCAATTAATCGCGGTCTTATAGTTCATTTTAGCTAATGTTAACGCCTGGCCATGCATGCGCTTCATGAAAAGGTACAAGAATTTAGAACCGTATTCGGAGACGGCAATACTGAGACCATCTTTGTTTAAAGATAGTCTGTCGCCAACACAACTTTTACAATAATCAGTAAATGGTAATTTACAATACATAGGAGATCTTACCATTAAAGTCTTACCTAGATATATACCAGCATCATCAATAGTTTCTACTTTATATTGATTATTGTCTATAATTACTTTAAAGCCTACTAGATCTTTTATAGTTTCATTAGTGACATTTAATGTTTTACCAATATTAGTGCCACAATCATCTTCAGTAACATTCATATTGGAAGATGCTCTAAGTAACCATTTTACTGATACTCCACCTAATGCAGTTTGAGCACCACGATTAAATGATCCAGCTCTAAGTGAATTAATCATATCTGGCATGTTTTCTACATCCCAGCCTTCATCTAGAGAATTTTGTATTAATTTTACTTTTACTGAATTATTATCTAATCCAGTCTCAGCTCCGTGCATAAGAAATAATTTCTTTCTTACCATTGTACGAGGTTTTTTTCCAATTAAAAAGTTTTCACTATCATCACCTTTTAGCCACTGTGCATCATACTTTACAAGTTCTGCATCTATCTTTGCAATTGTAGCTGCATCATCTAAACTATCTTTATATTTATCTAATAAAGTTTGTCTATATTCTTTAATACCAGGTGGAGCAGTAATTGCTTTTTGAGTTACTGCCCAAGTTACTACTTGAGATAGTCCTGTTAAATAAAATACACAATTAGCAAACTTAACATAGTCATCAATATATATTTTATTTGGATCTTTATCGTTTAAGTCTTTTGGTGTATCTTCAATATCGTGAATGATATAATCTTCAATATCAGATATTTGTATTTTACCAACATGATAAGGTACCCGTGTGCCAAAGGGCTCTATTATAATTATCCAATTAGTTAATATGTTACCGTAGCTTGCAGATAACATTCCTTGTAAATTAGGAATATCATCTGCAGTAATATCAATTTTTTCTTTTATATTGTAAAGAGGCTGACCTATTACTGAATCTTCTACTTGTTCTAATTCACCTTTAGTATTACAAAACCAATATCCAGTAGGAGTACTTACTATTCTGTATGGATATGGATTTTTCTTATACTCATCGGGACCCTCTTTAACTAGACAAAATGCACTATATATCCATGCTAATAACTTATAGTTACCAGCTTTCATTGCATTAATAAATAGATCCCTTTTATTCATTTAGTACTCTCTTTATTATAAATTTCTTTTTGCTGATTAAACCAATTTTTAATTGTAATAATTTTATTATTACAATTAGATAGATCTTTAAGAAGAGAAATAGAATAAGTATATAAAATATTTTCTTTATCAATTAGTGTATTATTTACATATTCGTCTTTTTTAGGAGGCTTAGTAGAATCACATGTATTTAACATAGTCTCATCTGGTTCTACTAATACATATTTAGTTTTTTCTACAACAGTAGGAGTAGAGGCACATGCTACCAGTAAAGTGCTTAGCATTATAATTGGGAATTTCATAAGAGATCTTTCTTTAATCACATGGGTTTAAATTGAGTTGACAGTACGTATCATTAAGAGATAATATATAAATTTCACTTCTTTTAATTTCTTTTTCACTGTCGTTTAAACCTGGATCTACTTTGATTACTTCTATTTCTCTTGTTACATATTTAGTTTGCTTTTCTATTACTTTTTGTACTTCTTGTTTTTTATTTTCTAAGTCTTTTATATATTTTAGAGTAATCTCATTTGATTCTTTTAATTTTAAAATTTCTTCATTTAAAGATGTGATAGCTTGAGCTTGCACTTGTATTGTTTTATTTGCTTCTTCTAATTGTTCTAATTTAGAACTTATGTTTTTATAGAATAAAAAACATACTATAACTACTGCTGCAATACCTAGATATTTAGCTATCTTTAATGGATCTGTTAATCCAAATACTTTTAAAATACCAAACATTTTTAATTCCTTTATTTGTTAAATAATTGTTTATATGCATAGTAGCCTACAGCTAATGCATCGATGCTGTGTTCATCTAGAGATGAAAATGGTATATCTGAATTGTAATTTATAGTATTAATTAAATTGTTTAGAGCTTCTTTCATAGCTAGCTTATCTGCATTTCCTTTTACACCTACAGCTTGTTTAACTATACTAGGAGGTACTAATTTTAATTCTCTCCAGTTATCATATTCAAATACAGCCAAACGTATTCTAGTTAAGAGTTCAGTTAATGCCTGATATGCTCCTGGATGCCTCATTCCAAAAAATGGAGATTCTGCACAAATTACAAGAGGTTTATACATAAGAAAAACTTCACATAACTTTTGGCAAATATATCCTATTCTATAAAATCTCTCTCCGTGTAGAGATCCACTCCAAGTATCACAATCTACTCTAGAAGCATCTATTGTAAATGCAAATGAATTAAGTATGTTTAATGTATCTATTTCTATTGTATACACACTCACACCTAAATGGGTAGTGCCTGGATCAATACCTATTAACCTAAAATAATTATCAGAATCATAGAAGTTTATATTCATTATTATCTCTTTTGAGTTCATAGCATTTTACATCTATTTTTTATTTTAACATACAGCATATACACCAGTGCAACTGAGTTGCACTGGTGTATATATACAAAATTAAAAATTATATGCTCCTGAAATAACTAATGAATTCCATTTGTCACTTGGAGAATCATATCTCATCCATTCTTTACCGAATCCTTTATGATATTCTGCTGATAAAGAAAATTTATCATAAGTATAACTAACACCAATTACTTTATTCTTAGCAGTTCTATTCAAGGTGTCTGTGCTCTTAGAATAAGATGCATAAACATTTAAATTTTCTGTTAAATTATAACCGTATAAAACATAATAGGATCTTACATATATATTTATAGGTTCAGGTGCACTACCAATTAAACTTGTGTTATTTTTAAGGTAGTAAATATTTTTCTTTAATTCTGTTTCAATGTAGAAATTACCTCTATCGTATTTATAACCTATGCCTCTACCATGCACCTCTAAATATGGCCATAATGTAGCCATGGCTTTTGTGTATGGATCAGTAAATTTATCTATATCAGCTAGTAAATCTATTCTATTTTTATATATAGAAAATATATGATTAGATCTTTCTATTTTTAATCCCATAGAATAATTATTATTTACAGGTTTATAGTCTACTGCACCTCTACATAATTCTCTAACTAACTCATTATAGATATGGCATCTATCTTCTATTATAGATCGACCTATGTCTAAATTGGCAGTAATAAAATTACCACTTATGTCATTAGTGTACAATATATCAATACCATTTAAACTAGTAAAAGTATTAATATCGAGTACTCTATAATTATATTGTCCTAATGGATATAATGCCATTTTTGCATTGTTTGGAATATCAGCAGAGCCATTATGTAAATAATATAAACGTGGAATTACACCAGCTTTTATTACAAGCTCGTCTGTTTTACCTAAATTAAAATATTTCTCTATTGTAAATCTATTTATTTTTGTTCTCTCGTTATCATAAATTACTTGAGTTCTTAAACCAAAAAAATCATTATCATAATCTATATTTAAAGCTGATTTAAAATCATTTTTAAACCAGTCTTTGTCAGAAAAATAAGTGTATAAGAATAATAAATATCTTTTTAACATCTGCTTCTCCAAAAGAGCCGAAATTTAATAAAATGTGTTAGAACCTAAATAACCAATACTTTTTGCCTGTTGAAGAAACTTTTTTCTTTTATTATAAGCAGATCTTGTTTTAACAACAACTACATTATTGATACTCTTATATGCATTATATAATTTATCTATTATATATTTTAATATCATATCATTTTACATCTGTTTTTATTTTAACATACTGCATATATACCTGTGTACATGTACACAGGTATATATGTTTTATCTCTAAAACGAATATGTTGCTGTTGCTACTATAGATTGCCATCTATCTGTCGGTGTAAAATAATTCATCCATTCTCTTCCCCTACCCTTATGATATTCTACACTTAGTGTAGCATTTTTATAAGTGTAGTTAATACCTATTACTGCATTATTTGCATTTCTGTTAAGAGTATCAGATCCTAGTGAATAAGAAACGTGTGCACTTAAATCATCATTAATCACATACCCTACTAAAAAGTAAGATGAACGTGCATTCACACTTAAAGTCTCTTTATCAGAATATTTTTTATAAGGCTCAAGCACATATTTTTTCTTCTTTATTTCAGTTTGAAACCACCAATCATCTATTTTATAACGCACACCTATTGTAGTGCTATAAATATAATTATTATTATAAAGAATTGTATATAGTCTTGTGTTTGGATCATCTGAATAGTCTGGATCTGACTTTATACTAATTCTATTAGTATTTAATAACATTAACCATTCACCTTTTTCTATTTTTAATCCCAAAGAATAGTTTTTATTCTTTGGGAGATATCTTATTTTACCTATGCATGGCTGTCTTGCTGCCTCATTATAAATATGGCAATTGTCATCTATTAAACTTCTACCATAATCGAAATGTGCATTTATATAATGAAAGTCGACAAGTGAAGAAAGATTAATATTAATACCAGTGAGTTTAGTATATGTATTACTGTCTAGTAATCTGTGATTATATTGACCAAAAGGTAGTAGTGCTAGCATGGCATTGCTAGCTATATCAACAGAGCCATTAAAAATATAATCTAATCTAGGAAATGTACCTATTTTAACACTGCCCTCATTATATCCCTCAATATTGAAATATTTTTCTATTGTAAATCTACTTAATCTTGTACTATTACCATCATTCATGATTTGTGTTTGTATACCCCAATCATCGACAATATCGACGGCTACATTTAATGCTGCCTTATGAAAATTATTTTGCCATTTATTATCACTAAAATAAGTACCTGTCACATAACCAGAAAAATTAAAGTTTACCTTGCTATATGTATCATTTATACCAAATAAATTAGAATCTATTTGGCTATATGCATTGTTTATAAACAATGCACTAGTCAATAATAATAATTCTTTTAACATCGTTATCTCCAGTAGAGTCAAAATTCATAAGAAAGGTATTAGAATCAAGATAGCCTATACTGTTATTAGTGGTACTTACTGATTTTATCATTTCTGTTTTTGTTTTAACAGTTATGATATTATTTATATTAGTGCCTGTATTAGAGGTTTTATTGATTTCTCTGTTATACTGGCTCACACTAATACCTAATATTTCACGAATGAATTTATTATGAATAGGGTTATCTTCTGGAAATTGAAATAATGTTACCTTATATCCATCTGGAAGATACCGAGTTCTCATTAAGTACATTGCTTTGAGTTCATGTCTTGTCAATTTAATTGTACTTGAATAAGAAAACATTATAATATCTACGTAAGAACTTTCACTAAATAAATACGGATGATTAAATAAAAATAAACATAATAAAAAAATCTTTTTCATTTTTTAACTTTCTCTGCGTCTACATGTTTTGTAGATATTTCATCTACGTTTCTTTGTAGCTCTATTATACTTCTTTTAATCTGATCTATCTTTTCAGGCACATCACGTCTTTGTTCATTAAAGATAGCTATTGTTTCTAATTTTTTTTCAGCATCACCTACTCTCGCAATAATGCTATCTATACTTTGTAGTCCTCGGGTCAAATATACACCTACACCACCACCTACTATAGACCATATAAATATAGCAGATGCAATAACTGTTTTACTGCGTGTAGCACTATCTCTTACCTCGTCTCTAATTTGCTCAAACCTACTCTCAAACTCATAGAGTTTTTTACCCAGTCCATTATTGTCTCTTGAATTTCTTTGTGTAACACCTACTATGCTAGCATAAAACTGATGTCTCTCAACTACACCGTCATCTTTTGGTGTTGATAATTCCATATTACACCTCTTCTCGTAAAAAAAGTCATATGATAGACCTGTTAACTATGTCACATATATCCTAGTAACTATTAGAGTTACTAGGATATATGTCGTATTTAATTATCAGTTATATCAGTAGATTTTATAGAAAACAATTGCGATTCTGTTATATGGGAGACATCATTGAATATGTCTAATCCTGCAGCTTTAAGAGTAGCAGCACCTAGTTCATAACAAAACCAACTATCATCCTCTTGCCAATTTCTGTCAGGTGCTAACCCTATACCAAATGCACCTCTATAATCATATTTTTTACCTAACTGTGATCTTAAGAAATGCATACCGGCATCATAATCTGTTACTGTGTATTCTAATTTTTTTATAATTTCTTTATCAAAGATTACATCAGGTAAATTTACTTCTCTTACACCATAAAGTAGATTTGCTTCTATTGCTTTATTATTCTTATCATCTACAATATAAACATGTGATGATTGTGCTAATTTAAATCTAGAAGCGCATAGTGTCCATCTAATAACCCATGAAAAAATACTAAAGTTATTTTTAGTAAATATAAGTGTAATTTTATCCATTTTAATTTTTTACCAAAGTTATTCAAAAATTGGATTAGTGTTTAACACTAGTCATATGATTTCTAGTTTAACAACAAAATACTGCATATGCCCAATATGGTAAAAGCCATATTGGGCATATGTTTTTTGTTGTTAAACTATAGTTTTATAGCAAATACTTCACTGACACTACTGCAAGCTTTCACCTTTTCAATTAAGTCTTTTTCTAAAGTAAAGCATTTTTGAACATGACTACTAACCGCTTTAGCTAAATTCTCCATTAGTCCTAAATCTAATTGTATAAATGTATCATTTGTAATCTTAAAATCAATCACACTTGTGAGACCTTGTTTTAATGAAGAATATGCAGATGCAATCATAGATTGAGAAGATCTACTAGTACTAATATTGTATCCATTAAAAACAATACCGCTGACTTCTAAATTATATCTATAAGCAGCTATCTCTTCTAATTTTTCTTGTTTTGCTATTTCTAAACTTACTGGTCTAATATTAGCTGAACCTGATAAACCTACTAAATTACTTTGTAAATTTACTTTAGGCTCAGATTTAGTTTCAGCTTGCCAATAGCCAATAGGTGCACAAGATTCAATATAATCATTAAGACTAACATTGCTTGAGCTAGGTGAATTTATATTTAAATTATATTCTTTAGAGCCGTCTAATAGACTGTATTTTACAGCTAAAGTTTTTGTTTTATTATCTATACCAATAATTTTCCAATTAAATTTAATTCTATTACTCATATTCAATATCCTCATTAAAAAAATTAATATCCCCAGACTACTATTACATAACCTTGCTGACCAGGAGATGCCCACATAGGTGAATTATTATTTCCTGCATTAACACCACCACCGCCTCCACCTGCACCATAACCACTTGCAGAAGATGAAGGTCTTGTAGGTATTCCTACTTTCATATAATCGCCTATACCACCAACTCCATCAGCGCCCCATGCTATTAAACCATTTTCGTTAAATGTAGCTCCTTTACCGCCCAAGCCACCATAACCATAATAGTTATAAGTAGTATTTCCATCTACTGTAGTAACGGCCATTTCCCATCCAGAATCAGTAGCTGTACCTTGTCCAATGATTGTACCTAATGAACCACCTACAAATCCACCGGCTGATGCTGGTGCTGGCGTAGTCTGAGTTTGTGATTGAGTATTGACCCATGTAGAGTTCCATCCACCACCACCACCTGCAGCTGACCACAGTAATGTAGCTCCACTATAAACATCAGACCAATATCCATTACTACTTGATGAGCCTTGTGGTACGACTCTACCATTACTAGGTTCACCAGCTACACCACCTACTCCTGCAGTTACTACTATAGTAGAGCCTGGTGTAATTCCTGTTACTTCTCTAAAAACTGCTACACCTGATGATCCTCCGCCTCCACCAGAGACCTGTTGTGTACCTGACGAATTACCACCTCCACCACCTCCACCACCGCCAATACCGTAGATCTTTAGCTTAGTTCCACAATTACTTGGTAGAGTAAAAGATTCTGCTGATGTACTCGTAAAAGCTCTAAATCCATATTGAACAACTGGTGCAGTACTAGTATCGTTAATAGTAATTGTAGGAGATACTGCTACATTTACACTAGGATTAGACATTAAGTAAGCAGCTGTCTTAAATGTTTCTACACCTTCAGTTAGAGAATCTGCTTTAATACCGAATGATACACTTACACTGTTATTAATAATTGGGTCACCAGTAGGTGAATTATTATATATAAAGTCATTCTCAGTTATACCTGAGGATGGCTCTAATACAGTCCAACCAACTAATACATTATTAGCGACTCCTGTAGTCGTAAGAGTAGCAGTAAAATTAGTACCCTCGTTTACACTAGTAGGAGAAACACTTATTGAATAAGTTGGACCAGTCTTAATTGGAATACCGCCAAATGTAGCTATAGTGACATCGTTTACTGTAGATACCTCAATTTGTAGGAGTGTATCGAACGTATTTATTACTGACTTCATAGTGATAGTAACTGTATTACTACTTGCAGAAGTAAAAGAGCCATTTAGTGGTGTACCTGAACTAAATGTATTACCACCTATACCTACTTTAGGGTCGGTTGTCCATTTTAATGGTGTACCTGCTGGTGCATTTGTAGTTATAGTAAAAACTACTACTTGGCCAGGATATACTTCAGTTCTATTTGCAGTAATAGTACCAGTATATGCCACTGGAGGTGTACCGCCACCTCCAGTACTTGTATCATTTACTGTAAAAGATGGGCCTGAAAAACATTCTATTGTACGTCCTGAATCTGTATAAAAAACAATTCCATATGGTTCATTGCCTTCTGTTTGAGAATCAGCTTTAGGCGTTACTGTAAAAGAAGCTGCATTATTACTAATACTCACATTTCCAGTATATGCATTAAAACTATTTATAGGTTTTCTTGGATCTGTAGATAGTAATTCACCTACAACAGCACCATAATAATTAATTATCCAATAAAGAGTAGTACCATTAGTTACATTAGTCGTTGTTACGTTTACTGTTAACGAAGAACCTTCGTTAACTGAACTCGCACTTGTTGCATTATAAGTGGGAGTTTGTCCACCTGAAGCACTAATAGTGCCTGTAACGCTACCTTTTAAAGCACCGTTGACAAATATAGATACTGAATATCTACATGCTATTAAAGCTGTTAGCGCAAAACTACCTGATGATGCATTAGTAGCTGTACCAATAGGGTTGTTTACTGCATTAGTAGGAGACACTGAATATGTCACATCTGATCCAGATATATAGTCAGTAATATTGTAATTCACATTAATAGTACCGCCTACACTAGCATTAGAGACAGTAACTGTTGCTGATGATGTACCTGATGCTACACTAGTATCATTGATAATAGCATTATTTGATGTAGCTAATACAGTACCGCCACTTGTGGCCGATATAGTAGCATATATATTTTCTGCACCTTCAGTCGATAAATCATTCGACAGTGTTACAGTAAAAGAAGCTGAATTATTGTTAATAGTAATGGTGCCACTAGTGGCACCATTAAAGTCTGAAGATGTAAGTCCACCAGTAAGAGGTATATTCCAATATAACAAAGACCCGTTAGATACATTGGAAGTATTTACGTTAAATACAACACTGTTACCTTCATTTACAGATGATACAGATGGTGATACTGAATACGTAGGGGAAACATAATTCGATTTACCATAGCCATCTGATAATTTAATAATACCACTTGATTTATTTAATAAGCTTCTAATTGCATTAGAGCCTAATCTCATTTCTGCTGAAGCACTAATTCCTGCTTCAGCACCTATTTGTTTAAGCGTAATAGTGCCGCTGGATTGTAGTGTCATTTTTATCCTCTAAAATAATAATAGAAATTACTTAGAAATTTTTGATTTTAATAATTCAATTTCTTCAGTTAACATCACTACTTTTTTTGCAAGCTCTATTGCAGCAAGCAATGCTGCATTACCATAAGAGACACTTAAAAATTCGCCGTCTTTAACTGCTTCTGGAAGCAGTACTTTTAATGATTGCGCACTTACACCGCAAGAACGATTACCATCAGTTGAACCAATTCTGTTAAAAGTGCCTGCTTTGACTTTAGATAGTGCTTCTACAAAGTCTGCATTCATCTCTGACCAATTTTCTTTTAGTCTCTCATCTGAGTATGCTACTATATCTCCAGATATAGATTTTATTTCACCAGAAGCAGTTAACGTACCGTTAACTGTAACATTTCCATTGAAAGTATCTCCTGATTTACTAGCGGGTGTAAATCCTAAAGCAGATACTATTTGAGAACTTGTAATACTTGCAGTTGTTGCATTTACTGCATTTTGAATAGCTGTATCAAAATCAACACCTTTAACTTTCAAACCATCTTGAAAATCATAAACTGAATGATCTCTTGATCTAATTACGCTTGACATGTTTATACACCTTTATAAAAAATTAATATTGTTTATCATTCACAATAACATACCATTAAAAATTAGACTGCTGTAGTCTCTTTTAAATGCTTGTCTTCTTGATTATTTTGCAGTTGTGCATTTATATCATTTATTAATTTAACCACTATTTTAAACGGTAGTTCCATTAATGCACTATTGAGTATTGCTAAGTCTTTTTCACTAAATTTTAACGTATATATTTTATCGTTCATAATACATTTCTATCTTTTAACTCTTTATATAAAACAGATATTAAACAATATAACGGACGAATAATATCTTCCATTGTACTAGTTGTATTTCCGTATGTATTAATAAATTGACTAATTATTCCTACAGAGCATAATTGATCTAAATTAAAATTTGCAGTATTACCAAACTCTATTGCATTAGGTCCACCAAATGAGCTATTAGTATATGCATCTAATCCGCTCCATTTAGTTGATTTGGTTCCTATTGAAAGACTAGCATTTTTAATTTTAATACCTTCACTATTAAAAGTGAGTGTTAATGTTTCAGTAGCACCTGATTTATGCTTAAATGGTACGGTATTTAAAAAAGTAAAATTACCGTCTATTTCTCCACCATGTCTAGAGAGTTTAATTGTCTGATCAGGTACATCTGATTCAGCCGGCCCCCAAGTGATTTTAGTATTTGAAAAAACTAAAGACCAACCACCATTGCCTGATCCAAATACAAAACCTATACCAAAACCATATTGCGTTAAATCTGCCCATTTATTATGATCTAATACATCACCAGTATCTGTTTCAGGTTTCCAGTAATCCTGTACTTGATCAGGAGATGCGCCTATAGCAATTTGCTTACTCCATATTCTATATCTTATAAATCTATCGCCACTATTAGTTTTAGTAGAATCTATTATTACTCTGTAAACTTTATTATCTTTAAGTGGATTATTTCTAGCAGTCTCAGATAAAGGCCATAAGTAATTTCCTTGTTTTGCATCAGGAAAACTCTCACCAGCATAACTATTCATCCATGTCTCTATCATTGATGTAGGATTGACGTTACTGGCTTGTGATTGTGGTATGCCTGTTAAATTACCCATTACAATACCTGTACCTCTAACAGCTAAGTTAATTAAGGTACTAGTACTTCTTAACACTACTGCTAAGTGTGCATCTGGATTAATTGTAAAGCAATTATTGGATATAAAATCAAAACTAGCAGTCATTCTACCGGCAGCAGTATTCCATCCATTTGGATTTGTTTCAGCAAACCATACTCTACTGTTAACAGTAGAGTTATCTAATACAATTTCACCTAAGGATACACCACCTAAAGCAGCACTGCCACCTGATGATCCTGCAATGCCTTGTATGCCTTGAGGGCCTGCTGCACCATTTGTGCCTTTAAGGCTAATAAGCCACTGAGCCTGAGTGCCACTATACCCATTTATTACAGCCAGTTCATATGCAGATTTGCCATTTTCTCCTGTATTAGTGCCACTACTATTCCATATTGCTTTTTCTTCATCACTTACAAATCTATGAGAGCTGTCTTGTGTTATCATTGATGCAGGATGAGATGCAGGATGTGTGTATGAACCTGTACCTGAACCACCACTACCTATAAGTGTTTCAATAGGTACCCCTTTTATTTTTATACCATCTTCAAAATCAATTGGTTGTCTATCACGTGTGCGTATTGGGTTTGCCATTTTTAATCCTGATTATGTTTAGCAAAGAAATATTTATCATACAAATTTTGTATAAACTTTTTCTCATTTTCAGTTCGATCATTTTTTTGATTAATAATAACACTAGTAAATTCAGGTGGTAACTGAGGAAGTACTTTATATTCTAAATCAGGTTGTAATTCTAAATCTATTTTTACCCAAGGATAAATCATAGTTTTTTCAGAATCTGAAAAAAAGCAATCTACTTCAAAGAATAAACCATTAACATCTGTAGGCAGTACATATCTTCTCTTTATCATACCTGCAGATGATAAAGATTTCATTTGCTCAAATGCATCATCACTGACTTCAAATGAAGTTTCTATATCGCCATTAACTACTTTTGATTTTATAGTCTGAATATATACTGTTTTATCACTTGTTACTTTTCTTACTCTAATTCTGCCCTGTGCTAAATTTGAATCTACTTTAGATATATTAACTTCCCATTGCTCATGGTCTTCGTATTTAATAGCTTTTGTAAATATAGTTAAATCTACTATTTTAGCATAATAGACTAATTCTTTTTCTATTCTAGATACACCATCTGTTATATCTTCTACTGTAACTGATAATAAGTTTTTTCTCATCTTTACACCTTTGATAAAATTCTAGTAATAGCTACATCGAGCTCAGTAATTATTTTAATATTATCCGTAACAACATTAAGCTTTTCTCTAATTACAGTAATTAGTGGACGCTTATCATTAGACATAATAGCTATACCTACTATTTCTTGTGCTATAGATAAAATATCTTTCATAGAAGGATTTTCTATAATATCCTTTATATGTTGTACATATGCACTTAAGTAAGAATCATAATCTAACTCTATAGATTGCACACTATCAAGAAATTTATCGCTATACACTACTTTACCATCAATAGCTATTTTATATTTCTTATATTTCTCTATGACTGCTTTATTAAAATCTTTAGATTCTTCTGGCTCTGGTAGTGTGCATTCTTTTATTTTATGTATTAAATATTCATTTATTGATTCTATATAACTCATAATAGTTTCACAGCTATATGGAGTGAGCAATTCTATAATAGAACCAATTGCAACAGATGAATTCTCACTACTATCTGCAATATAATAAATATGATCTTTATCTATATAAGACTCAATATCGAATAATGCTTCGCATATATCGAGTTTCATTTTAAAAGGTGTGATATCTAATAGTGTAACACCTTGCTCAGTTAATAATTTATCTGCTAGTGTATTTGCATCTTGTATTAAATCATCCATTATTGTTTGGTCACTTGATTGATCTGAGAAACCTATTGTGTTATCAAATATATCCATATATTCATCTAAATTATACTTATCAAATATTTCTACACATTGATCAAATAAGTCTACTGTCTCTACACTACTGGCTTGTACAATGAATGTTCTTAATTCTAAATATGTCATGATAAAAAAATATTGAAATGATTAAAAATTAATCAGCTATCTTATATACTTTGTAAAGGGTTTTTTGTTTAAAAAATTATAACAAAATAGCTCTTAATCGTTCAGATTATTAACCGGAAATGTATTTCTTTTTTTCTTACGGGAGATTAATTTTATTATGTCTAAACTATCAAAGATGCATCAGCGTGTTATTGATAAACACAAAGGTGTAAATATTGTAAATAACGATGACTTGAAAATACCAAAAAATGAATTTTGGGATATAGCTAATAAGCATTATGAAGATTCAATTAAAGCAATTGCTAGAGTAGAGGGTGAGATTGCTCGTCACCTAGAATCATTTGTTAAAGTAGAGGGTAATACTCAATTACTAGAAAACCCTAAAATATTTGCTGATAATATTAATCTTCTTAATAAAGATCTTCAAGAGCATGTTCAAGAACTCGATAAAATACATGAGTTACACAAAGACAAAAGAGGCACTACTACTAGTATAAATGATCACATGTTAGTTCTTGATATTCAAGGTAAATATGCTGAAAAAATGGAAGTGTATGAAGCTAATATTATTCCTACTGTCGCACACATACTTGAAGATATTAGTAAGGTAGAAAAAATTTTGATTGAAAGAAATCAATTATTAGATACTACTATAGTTACTGATGTAGTAGACAAAACACAATTAAACTAAAAGGATTTTATTATGGTAGATCAAGTTATTAAACCAGATGAAGAATTGCCTAAAAAAGAAGAAGAATCTGCTGTAGAGCCACCAGTAAAAAATACTACTAATTTTAAACTAGACTATCCTTATAGTAGTGAACTATTGGAAGAGTTTGATTATAGAACAGATACAGCTTTTCTGCCTTCAGCAGCATACAGCACTACAGAAGAATTCATAAAAGAAATTCCAAAATTAAAACTTACAGATACTCAAGCTGAAAAACAGTGGCAAGCTGCAGTTAATGCTGGTTTAGAATTTACTGTATTAAATAGTGGATTAGAGAGTACAGCTAACAGAGAAGATGCTACCTATGCTCAAACAGTGCAATCTGAAGTAGGTCCATTAGGTGCATCAGCTCCCCCATTTAAAACAAGTGAGACTACAAAGTTTACAGGTGAGAGAGCAAGACTGAGAATTCGCCAAGCTTTAAAATTAGGTGTTATATTTAATATACCTCTTTGGCATAGTGGATTCTGGATTAAAATTAAATCTCCTAGTGAAGGAGATTTACTTGAGATGTATAGACAAATCGTCTCTGAGAAAGTAATCTTAGGTAGAGAGAGTTATGGTTTAATATTTTCTAATAAAACTTCTTATACTAGTAAGTATCTGCTTGATTTCTGTATTGAAAATAAGTACGAGACATCATTAGATATTAGAGAAGGTGATGATATTAGAAAGCATATAAAAGTAGCTGATTTGCCTATTTTATTTTGGGGTTTAGCTTGTGCTACATATCCAAATGGTTTTCAATATACTAGAGGATGCATTTCTGATCCAGAGAAATGTTTGCATGTAGTCAAAGAAAAATTAGATCCTTCTAAATTACTTTGGACTGATACTAGTAGTTTAACTCAGTATCAAATTAAACATATGACTAAACGTCAACGTGGATCTATGGATATGGATTCAGTAAAACGTTATCAAGATGAGTTTATTAAAGGTCAACCAAAGAAATTCTCTCTTAATGACGAAGTCTCTTTTACATTAAGAACACCTAGTGCAGCAGAGCATATTGATGCAGGGTACAGATGGATTAATGAGATTGAAGAAAATTATAGCTCTTCATTAATTAAAGATCCACAAGACAGAAACGTGTATCTTGAGAGACAAGCAAAAGCTACTATGATGAGACAGTATTCTCACTTTGTAGAATCTATTACAGTAGCAGGTGATGTGCACGATGATAAGGAAGTAATAGATAATACATTAACTGATTTTACAGCAGATGATAAACTACGTAATTTCTTTACTGAAAAAGTAGCACAATTTATTGATGAATCAGTGGTAAGTATGGTAGCTATTCCTACATACACATGTCCAAATTGTGGTGGTGAACAAAAACCTGCAAAAAATAAAAAGACTCATCCTAATCTGATTCCTATTGATGTAATTCAAACTTTTTTTACATTAGTTATTTCGCGGATACAGAGGATCGAGGCACGCTAAATAACAAGCATGTAAGTGATCCTAGCTTCGGTTTAGATATTACAGAAGATAGTTTAGTTGTAAAGGTACTCACTGAAGTACCTAAGACGGATATGGTCTCAGCTAAGCTATTATTAAAACAAGCTTATGAATCTAGTCAAGGTATTTTTGATCATTTAAATCAACCACTTATTGAAGAAAATATACCAGACATAAATCTAAAAAGACCATTAGCCAGTATAGCATTACATCCTAATGAAGATGTGTCTAGTAATTCTAAATTATATACTTTAATTAAAGTATATGCTGATAAAAAAGTAAATCAGTATTATGGATTAAATCTAATACAGTTTTTAGATTTACCTCACGATATAGTAGACTTAATTATCACAGATTGTGATAATAGATTAAAGAAAGAAATTAATACTACAAATGAAGTATTAGAGAACTTAAGAGAACCAAATAAAAAATAGATGTCATAATACCCTATTACCTAATTAAAGGTAATAGGGTATTATGCTGTGTATCTACTTAGACAATTCATTGAGAATTCTTTGACTCTTCTCAGTTATAATGAGGTACTTAGGTGATCTACTCCCACTTATGGATTGGCAATATCCAATTTGATTGTTAGGTATTTTCAATGCTTTATCAATTGTCTTCTTTATTACAAAGTAAGATTCAATCGTTTCATTGCTTTTAATATCTTTGATACTAAAGAAGCATTCGCCTTCATCCAAATATTTTTTATCTTTTGGAAATATTGCCTCACCATAAAAATCATTAGGTGCAATTAATGGTGACCATACGACATCTGTATAATCGTACTTGCCTGTCTCATCAAAAACAGGAGCCGTTACATAATCGCCATTTTTTGTATGGTGATACACCATTGCATGTTTTTTATATTCGTATTCAATTTCCCCAGTTTTTACAAAATGAGTTACAGAAAAATTACCAAGTTCTTCATTATACATTTTCTTTTGCATTGCACGAGCAAAAGTGTCTAACACGTCATTTACGTTCATAATAAACCCCTAAAATAAGAATGTAGAAATTAAACCACTTAACTCTACACGTTAGTAATATGCGTCTATTTTTAAATAGAATCAAAATTTAATCTTGTTTATTTTTATACTCTTGCCATGTTTTACTAGTAGCTATTATTGCAGCAAGAAAATAAATAATTACAGTAATAACTGACCTACCTACAATTTTAATTATTTTCATTATATACCTTTGAACAAAAAAATACCACTGACGGTATTTTTTTAGTCTGATTATCGCTGACTTAACAGCGACTATCAAACTATAAGGCAAAGGTTTTACTCCATGCCTGTATGGCGGCTTGCAGCTCTCGCTGCTTGCGTTGTTGCTCCATACGGAGCAACATCTGTAGTTGCTGCTGCTGCAACAGTTTTTTGTATTCACACATGATATATTCCAATAATAAAACATAATGGTTAGTGCAACCACTACACTAACTCACCATAAATATATGTGACTGAAATATTTTAGGATACAATTTTAAAGAAAAAAATAAGAGCCACCTACTGGGTTATTTTTGTATAATAGTTCAAATATCTACTACTGCATGAACTTTACCCTTATATTCATTTATACTATAATAAAAAAAGTATTTATCTAATTCATTACGGATATCTTCTTTTTTAGCTTGCAAGTGTATATGCAATTCTTTATCATGTTGATCAAGTCCATTGATCATACAACTTATACCTGTATCGGTTTTTGATGCACATTTCTGAATAAAATCCTTAACAGGTGTTTTCAATTGTTTAAATGTTTCAGAATCATAAAAACTATGATTATCGTCTTTTGACGATATGTGAAAAAATAAGCTCTTCATAAAAGTTAATTACAAGGTTAATGTCTAATAAAAAACCACTTCTATTAGTACATATAAGTGATATGAGATTAAAAATAATTAGAATACAGCATAATACCGTATTGCTTTTAATTAGCAATACGGTATTATGACATATTAAATATATAATCCAGTATACATCTCACTAAAAGACAATGCCCTTTCTTGCAACATTCTCTTCTTTCTTATATGATATTTTACAGAACTAGATATATCACTACATACAAAGTAATAAAATTCTGTAATAGAGTTATCACTGAGTTTTCTTAATCGCCCTAAACTCTGAATGTTAGCTGCTATAGAATCTACCATAGTAGTCAGTATTACTGTAGTTAAATTAGGTATATCTAAACCAGTACCACTACTGCCTAAAGTAGTAACAGTAATATCAGAATTAATAATATTCTCATATGGATCTTCAGCAGTGTATCTATTAATTTTATAATCAGGATAACATAATCTTAAATACTTAACAATAGAGTCTATCATTAATATAGTAGCAGCAAACACTACTAATTTTTTCTTTTCTCTTTTGTTTATTATGTAACTATTATCAATTATCGTTTTTATTAATTTTAGATAATTAGAGTGTACTATTTGATTTCTCATAATACTTTTCTCCATTGCCCCCATAGAGAAATTATTTCTTCCATATTCAGTAGTACGAATATAATCAGGTTTATGGAAATTAAAATACACTGCGTATGATTTAATGTATTTATCTAACTCTAATTCTTTGTATCTATCTTTTACAGGATAAGCTAAAGAATGCATTTTCTTTATAAATGGATCTGAGCTTACAATAGTAGCAGATAATGAAATACTAGAAGATACATGAGAATAACAATCTAATTTAAAACATCCATGAAAGTGTTGATGTACTTCATCTATTATTCTTACACCTACTCTTAAATGTTTAAATAGTTCATGAGGTCTACAAACATATCCTATATCAAATAATTCATCTTTGAATTTTTCATATAGTCTAAACCAATTAGCTAAGGTGACATTTGATAATATAATAATCTTAGCAGTAAGAGTATTATCCTGAGCAGATTTTAATAGTTTAATAAGCTCTTTACTGCCCTGTATTATTATTACATCTTTATCTTCGATGTGATATGTTTCTTTTATTTCCTTTTCCCATGTCTCTGTATATGCAGCCCTAATAACTACTGCTGCTCTTAAACCTATTTTAGATAAAGCCATTAAGGTGGTTTTTGTCTTACCTAAACCAGTTCCAAGTGTAACTAACTTAGAAATAGGTGTATCTTGTATCAAATAATCGATAATTGGTATTTGATAATCTCTTGGTGTAAACTTATCATTTACAAGTAATTTTATACTCTCAGGTGTATACTTTTCTTCTTTTGTAATAGATAAATATTTCTTATCTACATAACAACATTCTAAATGATTATAAAAATCATTTAATGAGTTAATGTGAAATCTGAAAAATAATCTATCATCATTAGCACAAGCAAATACTTTTACTGCTGATTTAATTAATTGATTCTTTACTCTGACTACATTGTAATGTATTAATTTTTTGCTAAAATCTAATACATATTTTTGAAATCTAGTATCAAAACATTTTACACTAAAATTGTGGGAGTATATAATAATTTCTAATTTGCAATCTACCATAGCTTCTCTTTTAAATCTTTAAAAATAATGAAAAATATTAAAAGAGAAACTAGTCTGTATTAATACAGACTAGAATACTCTTTACTTAACTGACGTTTTGCAATGCCTCAGGTAGCAGTATTGCATCAAATGGATGATCCATTCTGTTTTTGTTTAGATAATTATTAGGATTAGAAATAGCATCAGTATGGCGCTCATACGCCATAGCTGCAGATAAACTTCTATTAGCTAATAACATTCTCATCACACCTATTCCAGATTTTGTCCAAGGCTTAGGTAGCGAGTAATCTGCATCAGATGCGCTCACTATCATAGAAGAATATACTACTGCTTCTAAAATAGATAAATTAACAGATAATCTTCTATTAACTAAATCATGAAATTCACAAATCATCACAATAGGTGATAATACGTTATCACGATAATTTAGCTCCTTTACAGTAGCTTCTAGCATAACGGCAATATCCGTTTGTTTTTCGATTAGGGGCGTGAGTCCTAATCCCGCGCCATTACGCGCAGCTATATGTCTCCATATAGACATGACTATATCATCACCTTCAGTGTTAACTGATTTAGGTGTTCTCTGCTTCCACCTCACTTGAAGTGTACTCCATTGCTGGATAGTCGATGAACCTTCTCCACTGTATTTCTACATAGAGGAGCTTGGCTGCTGATTGTCTCTACCTAATATTTTTTAAACGTATCATAGACTATTTTCATGTCTATTGTAGTATATTAGTCTAACGAGAGTTCCCAGACAATTCAAAGAAATGCATTCTATTATTCCTAATAGAAGGTCCAATTATATATTTACTTCGAGATATGCTATTTCCGATATCTCTTATTAAAAATTTAGACTGAATATCCCCCATGTTAATATGCCTCATAGGTAAAGACAATATAGGTTTGCTATAATCCCAATTATTCATGTCAATATCATAAAATCCCTCAGGTGATATGTTCCAGCCTTTTTTCTTGATATGTAACAATAGATCATGTGTTAAATTAGATAATCTTTTGTTTACACTAACTGTAAGTGGTATAACATCAATATGTTTATTATCACTAATAACTAATGTAATTACTTCAATCTCACTCATCCTAGATATATTAATCTTCTTTATATCGTCTACTATATTAATATCAGTAAGACGCATTGCAGAATCTGAGCTAAATTGTAAGTGTACATTTTTATTATGTAATTCTTTATTAAGATAATAAATATTTCCATTAACTGGAGCACTTAAATATTTTTTATCATGAGGCTTGAGTACAATACCCTCAATCACTGCAGTAGTATCCAAATGCTTAGTAGATAATACTGTTTGAGATATTTTCTCAGTTAGTGATACACAAGCAGCATGACCCAAATTAGTTTTAGCAGGTATTGCTAAAGCTGTCTCACCATAACACACCTCACATACCCCATATGGATCTGGATGTTTACATCCAGCTACAATAGATCTAAGTTTAATAGTCTTATTGATTAGATGCTTATCATTTACATGCACAATCTTTAATGTGTTAGTTTCTTCATCTAGGTAATACTTACCATCGATTGTAAATAAATCACAATCTCTTATTTTTGTAACACCTTCATATTTAGCATCCCTAACAGTCCATGTTAGGTATTGATCACTACCACAATCTCCCATATGGAGATTTTTTAAGTTTTGACACACTAGTTGCTGGCGACGTGAAAAGTATTCACTACTTTGTAGTGTCTCTTGAGAATATGCTAATGCCTTTGATGCTGATCTAGATTCTATCATACTGTCGTATAAAGATCTAATTCCGTGCACATATCCTCTAATGATAGGCTTTTTCATAAATTGATGAGAATCAATATCAGTAATATACCCACGAGGACCTACACATTGAAGTACTTGATTAGTATTTACAATTCTTGATCTTACAGTTTTTGCTAGTGCATTATCTTCTAATTCATTAGGATTATTAATGACTGATAATATTTCATTATAGCATATTCCAATACTATCTTGATCAGCAGTTAAATCTTGCATAGATTTAACTATCTTAGGATGATTTGTTACCTCAAGAAAGTCTAAAATGTCAATTGAAGTTACATAGCTCTCTAATCTATAGGTTAGATCATTATAGAGATAATTCACAATTTCATAAGCTTGTTTTGCTAAATCATCAAGTAATGCAATTCTATCATTTACACTAGATTTATATTGATCATACACAGACCAAAGACATGCTCCAATTAAATCAAGATGTGTATTACTAGATAGTCTTTTATCTTTTATAACACTCTTTACATGATGCTTAATTAGTAATGGAGTATTATTATATTTTCTATGATAATCCCAAGCATAACTAGAATACACAATTTCCTTATAATTAGTCTTTATTTCTCCATCTTGAAAAAGTACAATAAATTCACCAGAGAGATTATTCCATAATTCTTCTGTAGTAAAATTAAGAAATTTTCTAGCATTTATTTTTAACATTGTTTTCCTTTTTAAACAGTCTACATTGAATTATATATGACTATATATAGCTAGGTATTGGTGCTATTGATTTAAAGGTACCTAGGTACCTTTAAATCACTCCCAATCACATTCATACTTCTTATATCTAAACTCAAAACCGCCTACGCTGGCAAGATGTTTCATAAGTGCGATTGGCTTAGATCCACCATAAGGTATTTTAGTGCGATCAATTAATTTATCAATATTACTAGGTGTATCGCTAGATACAATTCTTTTGATAATTTCTTTATGTGTTTTAGGATTATTATTCCTATCCATCATCTCTGTAGTAAATTTCTCTCCTACATAAGAAGAAAAGATTCTTACCTCAGCTTCACCTGCACCTCTAACAGCTTGATTTCTAACTGGCTTAGAAAATTTATCACCTTTAGTGAGTTGACTCAGTACACCAAAATGTGATAGTTTACATGAAGATACACTAGACCAATCATCTCCAATTTTCTCTAATAGAATAAAATACATTGAAGCAATTCTTACATTGTTTTTAGTCACTACTCTATTGCCAGAATTGCCTATGTATGACACTGGTCCGTACACTGGACGGTATACGCTATTTTCAATTTGTTTTACTGCATCTGCAGACTCAGGTTGATTATCTGTAGGCATATATAAGCATATGCCTTTATTTACAATTTCTGAGAGTGTTTGAGCGTAAGTCTCATTTATGTCTTTATTAACAAACCATCCATACATTTCAGGCGATATTATTTTGTAAAAGTTTAATAGTAAGTTAAAACTATTTTCTACTAAACTAGGATCCATTTTAATAAGATTGTTGTATGCTACAACTTCTTTCTCAAACGGTTTAATACCTAAACTGTTACAAATTAATTTATGAGTATCTCTACTTGATGCATTGAAATACATTTCGTAGACTCTACCTAAATTCATGCGCGATATTGTAGAATTTGGATCCATTACAATATCAGCTCTGTTACCTTGTTCATCTACAGGTAGACATTCATCGTCTACCACTTGACAGATAACGCCTTTTCCCTTTATGTTCTACTAATGTCGTGAGTATTAGTACGTTCTCTTATGAACTGCTATATGTCTCCATATAGAACAGACTATATCTTCATCCTCATCTTTACATGTTAGGATGCTTCCCACTTCCTCGCTACTTAGCAAGTACAGGTTCATTACACCTTAGTCGTTGAACTTTCTCCATAGTAAATTTAATACCTTAGGAGCTTAGCTGCTGATTGTCTCTACCTAATATTTTTCAAACAATTCATAATCTACTTTCGTGATTATTGTAGTATATTAGTCTAACAAGAGTTTCCAGCAATTCAGGAAGAATACTTTAACCATTACTGATTAAAGTGGCTACAACTTATAAATAAAACAATTAATTTTCAATTTCTTTAAAAATCCAGAAACGATAAGGTGTTTTATTTCTTATAAGTAATTTTATTCTTGATCTGTCAGTATTAAAATGCTTTGCAGCTTCTCTGAGAGATTTAAATATTATTACTTTATTTGTTTCTTGGTGAGTAGCGGAAATGCACTTCGCACTACTCTCGTATGTGGTAAAATTAGTATTCCATGGAGTATCTGTTTTATATCTGAAAGCATAGCCTTGACATACACGAGTTTCACCTCGTTTAATTGTATTATGTATAAAACTAAAATTAACATTAATAATTTTAGCCATTTGTCTAATACCGTCAGCTTCAAATATTTCACCAGTAATTACATTATAAGCTTGGATGGGGCCTAATACATAATTATCTTTAATATCGATTTGATGACCTGGATATAATGATTTAAAACGATCAATATGATCATTTATATTAGAAACATTCCATATACCAAAAGTTTTCTTAAAGGTTTTTAGATTAGGATGCAACTCTTCTTTACCATCTGGATAAGTGACAGTAATATTGTATCTTCCTGATTTTGTACCTAATTCATGGTTTTCATAAAACCATGGTGTATCATCAGTTATATCTTTAACTTCAAATTTACCAGCTACTAGTTTATGCTTTGTTTTGAATTTCATATTGAATAGTTTAGTTGTAACATCTATTTTCATAAATTCACAAGCTTCTCTAATTGTCATGAATTCAGTTATTTCTTTTGTGTAAGCATTTCTAATTTTACAACGAATATTATCCTCGCGTAAACCAGTTCTGGCAGCATGTAAAGAATTATGTTTATATGTACACCATTCTAAGTTTTTATAATAACAATTCTTTTTATTACCGTCTTTGTGATTTACTATTGGTTTAGCTACATAATCTCTATTAGGTACCCAGGCTAATGCTACTAATCTGTGTACTAATGTAGATCTATTTGAATTAGTATCTGGGTCATACATTTCTGTAGTTAAATACGATATACTTTTTGATCTATTTGGAATATAAACTAACCCAAGTGTTTGTGTATCAAATATATCGCCGTATTTATTAATACCGTATCTTACAAATCCTGGTATTATTCTAAACTCATATATTTTTAAATCTATTCCTGTACTTTTAAAATATATAGATGGATAGATAATCATCACTTTCCAAGATAATGTGCTGAAATTTTTAGCTTCTTTATCTTCAAATTTTATATTGAATATTTTATCTCTAAATTTTTCATGCAATTGATCTAATTCAAAATGTGCAATTAGCCCTAACCATTCAGTATCCAACTGTCTAGTTACACCCCACATTTCAATATTCACTTTACCATTTACGATTTCCAGAGTGCATTCTGTATCATCGTTATTTACTATTTTACCACTTAAAGAAATCTTAAATTCATTATTACCAGGTACTTTTTTATACATAATACATATCTTTATTGTTAGTTACATATTATGTAGTACTGATATATTTTTTTATTTGCCTAAGTCGGCACCATGTAAATCTGACAATTTGTAACCAATTCCAGGTTTTACAGTATACTCTATTACGAATTCTAATCTGTATTCATCTAGTGGCGCTTTTCTATATAGCTTTGTAGTACGTGTTGTACCACCTTCATTTACTACAGATAAAGCTTCTACTACTAATCTTTGAAATTCTGGAGTTATCTTTAAACTCTCGCCTCTGAGTTTATATAACTTACTCCAAATCTCTACTATCTTAGCATAATAAATTCTTCTAGAATCATCATACTTTTTTGCTTGTTTATCCATAAGAGGATCATACATTGAATTCTTACCAATGTCATGATGTATCTTAATATCTATGATTCTGCCACCTGGACCATTTGCATAAACAGTAGTGTCAAAATCAAAATCTACATTCATTGTATCCGTTATACTTTGCTCAACAGGCGCTAATAAACCTGGCTCATAGCTTCTTAAAGCCATTAATAAACCATCTTCTCTGATATAGTCACCAATATCAGGAAACGATTTATAATTATTCTCATCACCGTATAGATTTAATGCAAATTTCTTACTACCCCATTCAACTACACGTACGTCGTATGTATTAAAGCATAATTTCTTTAATGCACTTTTACCAATAAGAATACCATCCTCGCTAGATGCTGGATGTGTCATTAATGCCATATTAAGTTCTACACCGTATTTATATCCACCATCTGAATCAATGTTTGGTGAATCTAAAAATACTGTATCTTTTGCAATAGTAGAGCCTACTCTTAACTGAGTATACCCATCTTTTTGTATATACGGAAAACCAAAATACTGATGGTTAGAGCAATAGTTATTAAGATTAATAACACCTGCTTCTCTTGTCTGTATATCTTCGTATACTACAACTGTATGTGGATTAGATCTAATACTATCAATATCTAGTGTAGTATTATACCTAGGTATAATCGCTAATATCTCACCATCGCATGGCATCTTTACATTAAAAGTGTATTTACCATATTCTCTCTCTGAGCCTGTTTGTAGTTTCCTTTGTGTAGCTCCTTTTACTACTAGCATCTGACCCAAGTGGTTACTTGTCATGTAAACACGCTGTGATGAATCGTGTTGTAACAATGGGTTAAAATTACAGATATTTAATAATTCAGGATGTAATTGATTTTCTTCAATTTTAGGATTTAGTAACTGATTCACAAATACCCCTTTTATAAGTTAATTGATAAACTAATGATCTGATAGAATTATATTCTACTAATGTAATATGTGGTCAATGAATTTTGAATTTAAAAAAGGTATACACATGGATATAAATAATATCTCTATTGAGGCTGGCGAAGATATTTTTTACAATAAAGAATTTATGGATGTTTTAGAATCGCATATACTCTATCTTAGAAACAGTTCTAACACTCGTGTATTAGATATAGAATCAAAAAAAACATCAGTATATTTAAATGATCTATTTGGTTATCTTAATGAAATTAAGATACCAGCAAAATATCACTGGATTACAATGAGACTAAACAATATGTATAGTACGTTTGAGTTTAAACCAGGTATTACAAAATTACTATTAGTAGATTCAACTGATATTGAAAAGATAAGATCATCGCATATGTCTACAGGTGTAATGTCTATTTGACAAAAAGATATAATAGGTACTTTCATTAAGAAAGTACCTATTATGCCGTTAAACTAAAAACCTATTGGCTGGTTTTGTCCAATAAACTGATTATTTCCCATATTACCAATTGGCTGTGCTGGTGGTGCATTTAGAGAACTTCTTAGTGCACCGGGTGACATAGGTTGCTGTTGTGGGTACATAGGCTGGCTTTGATACATAGGTTGCTGGTACATTGGCTGCTGTTGTGGATACATAGGCTGCTGCTGGTACATAGGTTGCTGTGGATACATTGGCTGCTGTTGTGGATACATAGGCTGCTGCTGGTACATAGGTGGGGGCTGATGCATTGGTTGCTGCATTAGAGAATTGAAGTCTAGTCCACCAGAGGCAGTAATCTTTCTCTCAGGCGCTGCAGGCATTTGTGGTGCTTGAGGGCTATAGCCACTTGCATTACCATATACAGTTGGCAATGCCACAGGTTTTACTGGTACAGAGGGGTTACTTCCTTCATTACCTTCTTGCATTGGAATTGTCCTGAGCTCTTTTAAGAACTGAGTCATGTTATCGAGTTGTTCTGCCCAACTAGTATCATACATTAAATCAGTAGAGAGTTCAGTAAATCCTTTATAATTTTCAATAACTGCGTTAATGCAATCAATTAGTTTAAACACTGATCTCATTAAACATTCTAAGAACGGAGCAATATCGCTATTACTGCCTTTACAATAACTCTCTTGTTCTTCAATCTGTGGAAATAATTTCTTAAGAAGTTCAATATAGATTTCTCTATCTATATTTCTAATCTGTACACCGTATACAGTTTTATCCTTCTTAACTAATTCTTCAAATAAAGGAAAGTTAACTATACAAACACGAGTATAATTAATACCTAAAACACTGCCTGCTCGTTTTAAATACAAATGTACAATACTCTTACTATTGCTAGGATCTATGCCCATATTTTTAATTATACTACGGAAATTTGATAATGTTTTATTATCAGCATTCTTAAGTATAGTTAGAATATTTGCTTGATCTGGTGATAGATTTTTATGTACATCTACACTAATAGCTAACCCAAGTAGATCAGTCATCAATGCGCTTACTGTACGGTTAAGCTTAATGTTGATAGCTCTCCTGAATTTTTGCATAATAACAGATTCGCTGTGCTGAGCAGCTTCTGCCATAGGGTGAAAAACAATTCTCTTACTCCAGTCAGTACTTCTGAGTTGTTCATTCAGAGGCAGCACTACTTGTTTTTCATTTACGATAAAAGGCACAGATTGATCTTCTATGCATGCACTGACAAAACCTTTATCGTCTGCTTTTAAGTCCCCAGCAGAGATAATGCTTTTATAAAAATCATTTAGATTCATTTTTGTTTACCAGTTTAAAATTAAATTAGATGAATTATTGCTAGGAAATCCACTTGGATATATCGCAGGTTCTTGTTGTAAAAATGTAGCTGATCCTCTATTGTCTACTACTGTGTCCAATATATTTTTAAAGTCTGCAGCTAAATTAATACATGTATTATAATTGTTAGTTATAATTGGAGACATTAATGAATCACAAAAAGATGGTACTGAATATAGAATAAATGGACCATTGTTAATGGATACATTAACATATGTTTCTCCAAATAAATCACAGCTTATTTCTAAAGCAAAATCCATTTGGTTATTATAACTTATATCTTGCAGTAATTCACTCTCTATTTTAGTGCATAGTCTCTCTATATAAGTAGTAATATCGACACCTTGCATTAAAGACTTTACTTCAATGACATTAAGATTAATTTTACCAGATATGTCTCTGTTAGTAGCAAATATTTTAATATTGTTAATACAGAATTCTACCATATAACCAGGCAATGCTTGGCTTATTGTCGATGCTATAACTGTCTCGTATGTGGTAGTAGCCCAATCTTCCGTAAGACCGGTTTGGTGCAGTGTACTTCTTCTTACATTATCCACATTTAATACTGCAGTAACATTTTTTACATTTGGATCTAATCTAAGTAAATCGTTATATGTAAATGTGTTTGGTGTAGTATAATTATTTTTTCTAAGTGCAGATAAAAAGTCGTCTTCTGTAGCTACTGCGCTTTGTAAATAACTAGATGCATTTTGTATCATACTCTCTTTATCTTGACTACCATTAGGGTTCAGTGGGTCTGAACTGGTAATGTAAGAGTCAATCATGTTAGCTACATACACTGGAGCAATATTGTTTGCTCTGTTTGACTTAATAGGAATATTAGTGAGGTTTAAAGATGTATCAAATACATCTTTAATATCATCCTCTCTCATGATATCGGCAGTGTCCATATGTGTGTAAATATCTTCAGGTCGCATCATGTACTGTCCACCTGAATGTCTTACACCACCATAATTTTCTGCTACAATAAGCTGTGTAGAGTCAATACTATTTTGTATCAATTGATTACCTAGTGCTGTTTTTCTCACCATGTTTCTAGCTCTATTAATACCATTAATAGTAAATGTCATTTCTGGATCAATGTAGCTGCTATTCGATAATCCAAAATAATCACTATACCCATAAACGTATTCTGTACTAACTGCACCCATTTGCTTTACTATTTCTATCTCTAGAAAAAATCTTAACCTTCTCTCACTCCATCCGTTTGGTATAACGATATGCCTCTCAGGTGTGGCTGATTGTTGCATAAACTGGTTTGCTAGACCTGACATAATCCCAGGTGTAACTTTCTTTGAACTAACAGCCCTATCTACAATAGACTGATAAGTTCTACTGTCCATATTGGAAGAAAAAGGTCTCTTCCATTGCTGATTATAAGTACCAGTTTCTTGTACAATAAATTTTCTTATCCTTAAATTTTTAGTACCATAAATACTAGGATTAGGTCCAACTGACATATTTAGGTTAGTTAAATCGAAATTCATATTTGTATAACTCCTTTTGCTAATTTTGCTTGTTCAATGATTAATTTTGCTAATAATATTTTTATATCACTAGGGCAACTATAACGTCTATTAATGTAATCATTTTGAATATCTTTTTGCTTTAATTGTAATTGACAAATCAAATTATCCTCTATTGTAAGTATCCAATCTCTTTGACCAAACATAATTGTAAGTTCATCAATAGCATCAATTATTGCATTATTAATTTTACCTTTACTTCTTTTAACAGATACCTTATTAAATGGGAAAAAACTAGCTAACTCTTCCACCAACTCTTTTGGAATTCTTGATCTTGAATCTATACCACTTAGCATTAATCTATCGTTGTTATCTGTAGCTATAGCACTCATTAATGCAGCTAAAATTTTATGGTCTCTTTGCCACATTACAGCTTGAGCTACTGAGATGATATTTATCACATTTCTCTTATTGAGATGAGAGACAGCTTTTGGTGGAAATATAGGTTTAAATATATATTTAGCAAGAGTTACTTGACACTCATAGAGTCTCTCATGCTCCAATTGAGCATTTGTACTTAAGAAACTCTCTAATAAACTAAGATCGAGTTGTGGCATTAATTTAATAGCACACTTATAAGGATTTTCAATAAAATGCTCTAACATAACAGTATCGCCTACTGGCAATTCTGTTTTGATTTTATACCCTTCTAGTCGAGAGGCATTATGTTCATTATTTTGATCTCCTGACTCAAATTCTTTTTCTTTCACCATAGAAGAAAAAGAAGATCCGCCTTGAGTGTTATTTGTCTTATGATTAACAAAATTCCATATGTTTGTGATTAGTGTAGAATTAGCGCTTGTTCCACTTATATCACCAATACATAATCTATTAAGTACTACTTTACTTAGTAGCCAAATCGGAAAATGTTCACTACTTATTCCATTAATAATGCTAGACATTATAGGTTTGTCTTCTTGTATGTTCTCAATTACATACACTTTTAGTTTTTGCATTGCATTGCAATTAGCAATGTTTGAATAAGAGAGAATCTGAAATGCATAAAACTCTTTAAAAATCGTACCAGTATCTCGCTTAGTACAATTAATAAATTCACCCCAAATAGGCACCATTAGTCTCAATGATAATGTCATTGAGACTAATTCTATATAATCGGATTTTAAATAAGTTTTCTCTCTAGAACCAGGCTTTTCATCTGATACAGTATATACATCATCGAGCTTTGTTGGAAATATAATATCAGAATGAAATGATAACCAGTTACCGACATCAATAAGTGAAATGTTGTCATATAACTCTTTTACTAACGGTTGGAGTTCTCTTATAAGAGAACTAGTTTCAAATACAGTATCAATTACAATCTTTATTTTTGTATATGTAGAAAATATTTTTTCTTTTGTTGTGGATGGCAACGATTTAAGATAATTGTTAATGTCTTTAAATACATTAGGTAATACTAATACTTTCTTATCAAATGTACCGCCAATATCCCATGGAATACATTGATCGTTTCTAATGACATTAATTATTGTCATCTTACTTTCTGTATTACTTTCATCTAGCTCTAAACGCATAATTGAAAAATCTCCTTTTATACAAGACAAACATATTCTACTATAATGTAATATGTGGTTAAAATAAAATTTAATCACAGATTTCTATCAATCAAGTTATACATTCATTGGTATAACTTGATTGATTTAGAAATTGTAATTATTATTATTTTCTTTTAAAATGGAAAATCTTCAAATTGCTCTTCTGTTGTTTCTTTAACTTTTTCACTATTCCCCTTTGAATAGTCTTCCTTATAATTGTTACTATACCCAGTATTTTCTCCTGGCTTCCATGGTTTTACTTCAGTGTATTGTGTAACTGCAATATCACTTAGCATATTTTTCATTTGCTCGTAATGGCCTTTGGCATATAAAACGGATAGTTCTTCTTTAGATACCATTGTACCGTCTCCATGAATGAATCTATGAAATCTGCTATCTGGTGGACCGTAGTCAAATCTCACAATTGCCATATCGTGTTTCTTTGAAATTAAGGAAATAAACACTACACCTTCTTTATCTTTTCCTACCCAAAGATCACTGTTATGCACCGTCTCCATTGGGCCTTGCTTATCCTTTTTAAATTTTGCACTAAAGTTTTCAATCTTATATTTGATTTCTTTTGGAGAGTCGATACATTTTTTAAGAAGTTCAAGGAACGCATACGCTGTTGGTGTATCCATAGGCGCGGTAATTTTTCCATAATCTTTTTCTTGATCAGCAGGATCATTTGTGTGTACCGTTAAACGTGGATTGTTCATCCAAAAGTCCCAACGTATAAAACTACGTTTGTTAGGTACATTTGGGCACTGTGCACTAAATCCTAATTTAGAATGATTTAAAGCATGCTTTTTTGTTTTCTCAACACCATCTTGATCAGCCATGATCATAGCTCCTTTTAAAAACTTGAATGAAATTTTGATAGATTAGTAGTGTACAAACTATATATAACACTAATATTTTTTAACTAAAACATACTCTTTACAATAGAAGAAAGGTATGCATCATTGATTGTATTTAAACTAAATAAGATTCTCTCCTTTGTAGTTTGCTGTGTCCATTTATACTTTTCACTAAGAGATATTATATCATCTCTAGCAGGTTTTGGCCAAGCAAAGAAAGTATGACTATCTCCAAATATTTGTAAAAACACTTTATTAAAAGGTATTCTCATTAGATTTTTACCATCTTGGTATTTGGTGTACCAAAGAGATCTGCCTTTAATTAATCCAGTATGGGACTCAAGTAATTCAAGAGATTGAAAATGTTTATGCGACAATAAGTCATGAGCATAATTTGTAAATATCAATACATTTTCTCTCTCTTTTACTTCTAGATGTAATTTAAAATGTTTATACTTTTCTCTATTACCATGCTTCAAATAAAAAGCTTTTGTTGAAGATACCATCATCTCTGTATAGATGATTTGTTTTGGTGTAGTATCTGATCTTAAACGTGCCTTTGGGTAGACTTTTTCTAGACCAGAATAATCACTTGCATAATACACTACATTACATTTTCCACGAGTAATATCATTTATTAATGACTCGATAATATTAGCTTCATCTTGCATTACTTGTGCAATGTCTATAGGCATTACTAATGCAGCTTGTTCTTTACTTAATGAATTAAATATATTTCTAAATAGAGTAAATAAACATATCCATACTTCATCGTACTTGTTTAAATCTACTTTATTAGGAATTATTCTATCTGGGTCGTAAACAGGATTAGGTCCTATTGCAATAGATTCTAATGCAAGAGCTGTACCTATAGACAATGGATACGAGCTCATTGTCCTATCATTTAACGCATCTAACGATTTACTCATATTACCTCATCCAAATAAGCTTTAGAGACATCTATTATATTTTGTGGCACTTGAGTGTCTTGTAATTTTTGTAATAGCAATTTAGGTATTGTTTCTTTATTTAGTATAATTACTTCAAATTTAGAAACATTATCGTAAATCATAGCCTCTTGTTTTCTCTCTCTGTCTTTTAAATGTACACTCCAATTAATATCTGGCCATCTTCTTTTAAATACATCCTGATTACTTATAATTGGATTATCTGCAATAGCACTTATTCTAACATTACTATTAGGTAATAACTTAGATACTATTTTTTCAATTTTGTTTAAATTAACATCAATGTCTAAACTAGTACAATTGATTGTAATATATTTTCTAGCAGATGTATTTTCTATAAATTTTACTTTATAAGTATAATCATCATAAAGAGTAGCTGATAAATATCCTTTAGCTTCTTCTTCACCATGTGCTAATCTATCAAAACTGCCCTGTGCAAAGATTCTACCAAATTGACTAGGTTTATGAATATGCCCAATAAAAATTAACCCTTTTACAATAGACAAGTATTTATTTGAATCATGTTTTAAATGAGCAGGAATAATATCGCCCATCTGATAATCAAATATACCATGCATAATTGCAATATCTACATACTCTAAATTCTTAGATATTAATGTTTCCCTGACCTGATCAAAAGTAGTATCTACACTGTGATTCCATTCATCAGGAATATACAGTATATTAATATCATACTTTTCTAAGTATTCAATACTAAGTGTATTTACAAACTTTAAGTCAGCACACTTGTGATACACTGTATTAATAATATCATTATTAATTACAAATCTTTGAGACTGCTGTCTATCATGACTAGGAGTACCTTCTAATACTCTTAAAATGACATCATATTTTATACATCTCTTTATAAGAGATGCAATCCAAATATCAATTGGTCTGGTATCATCACTAGGTAATGATAATAGATTATCGAAGAAATCACCTACAATAAAGAGTATATCACAATTACATAATGCTTTATCATTATTTAAAAACTTATTAAGATTTTCTATAATGAATTGTGTTTTATTTTTTGGATGACCTAAATGTATATCTGATATAGATAATATATTTAACTCTTTAGTAATCAAATTCATCTTCTGTATCCTGATTATTAACTTCTACAGGAACAGGTTTTAATTTCCCATAATGCTCAAACAAAGTAACCCATTGCTTGCCTATATCACCACTATCATTTTTGATCAATTGATCAAAAATATCCTTTAATGAACTATTGATTATGTTTTCACCTAATTTAGGTGAAAGAGTAGATTTTTCTCTAGCTTCTTTAAATACATAATCTATATCAGTTTTTTTATTTGTAATAGGTATTGTGATATTTCTATTATGTAATGGAGGCACTTGTATAATAAAATTACCTCTACTATCAACTACATTTACTGGACTGTAGTTATTACCAGCAATAGTAAACCAATAAGATATCAATTCATCTCTGCTATGCACAGTCTCTTCACCACAAAAAAGAGGTAGAAAATAAGCAACAAATATATTTTCTGGTATTGTTCTTACATTTACTCTGTCTAACTCAGTAAAACCTTTTTTTAATTGAGCCAGTCTATTGTTATATTCATTTTCTCTCATCTCTAATAAACTATCTTTTTCCATTTTTCATACTCCTAATTCATACTAGGCACCAAAATTATTTATTTTTGTAATATTTTCAATTTTGCTGCCTGAATACTGCAGCATTCTTATATAAGAATAATTAGTTCCATTATCATTTATTTTTACTGTAATATTTAATTTCGTAGTAGATGAATTCTCTACTTCAGTAGCATCTACTACTTTTACTTCTGCATATACAAAATATCTATTTAGGTATTCTGTTAGTTTATTTTTTATAGAGTTTATTGCACCTGCAATATCATTGCCATTATTTTGTAATATGTGAGGTAAACTAGTGACATATCCAGGATACATAAATGTCTGATTATAATCAGACAAAAAGAAATCACTCATAAGAAAATCAAACTTGGTATCTACATCTTTAACATACCCAGATGTAGACATTGTAGGTACATCAGTGTTACTTGCCATTTATTTTTCCTTTAAATTTAATTTGATTTGTTTTAAAGCTCTACGTTCACGCTTTTCTATAGCTTTAGATTGTTTTTCTAAATCTATTATTTTTTCTTTATGCTCTTTTATTTTAAACATTGATGCGTAAAAAGGATTCATAGCAACTGCAGCTAATAAATGGTTAGTGTATGATTTCATTTTTTAAAAATATAAAGCAAAAATACAATAGTGTTCATTTTTAGGTGAACACTATTGATTTTCAATTACAGTTTCCCACCATCTTTATTAGTGGGGTCGTCTTGTGCAATACTTAAACATAATTCCAAAGCAGTCCATGTTTTTAATATGTCTACTTTCTCAGAGAATATTAAATCTCTGTCACCTTCTTTTAATTCATCAAGATACTCTTTTATCACCCATCCGTCCTCATGATCTTGCATCACAGTGTCCATTACTCTTCTATAATCATAATGATCATCGCCAATTTTATTTGGCTCATTATCAAAATAAGTAGAACAGTAACCATCACATTTTTGTGATACATACATCTCTCTAATCACTGGATTAGCCATAATCCATCTTTGCATTACTAAACCTGCATTTTGTAATGCAGATAAATTATACAGACCAGTAATAGTATCGTTTCTTACTTCAGTACTATTCATTACCCTTTGCAATACACTTCTTGCATAATTCATTGCATCAGAACTATAAGCTCTCTCAAAAAGCTGAGCTCCTTTTTGCATAAATTCTCTAGCAGGAGCAGTCAGTGTAGGGCTTAAATTATTAAACTGATTACGTAGATAATTTACCACATTAGGATGTGACTCACCATAAATTATGGCGTCAAAATCCACTGCTGCATTATACATTTAATCTTTACCTTTCAGCTAATGCTTCTAGCCATTGCTTCTTCTGATTATCCATATCATCAAACTCCTTATAGTGAATCCAGTTGCTAATAGTCGATACTACTGGTTTTGGTAATGATGCACTATTAGATAATGCTCTTGGGTGATTAATATCATACATATTCTTGTGTGGTGCAAGAGTTTCTATTTGGTCACCTGTCTCGTTATCTAAAACAAGCACAAGGTTCATTTGGTCCTTCAACATTGTACACAAAACGAACTTCATTTTGTGTTTTTATCGCTTCTTTTTTATTAATTAAAGACTATTCATATTAGCTGGACCCAATAAGAAAGTCTGATAGCCGTTGCATATCGGTTATTGTACCATATGCAAAAACCCAATTATCTATTATTTTCAATTTGTTTAAAGCAAGCGTTTTAGTTACGCTTGCTTTACTTAATTTAAATTCTTTGATAAACTCTTTTGCAGATTTAAATAAATAATATTTTTTACTAATTAAATCATAGGCAATTACATCTCGAGCTCCGTGTAATTTTGCTTTATTTATTTGATCTTTTGTCAGAATAGGAAATTCATTATTTTCATATTCAACCTGATATTTCTTAAGAAATATTCTTGGATAAGACCATCTAGGTATAGCTTGGTAAATATGACTAGAATGTTTATTAAGTTTAATAGATGCATCATGTATAGATTCATAATGAAAAACTTCACCAGTATCTATATCCCGCATTTTGATTGGACGCTTATCTGCCTTTCCTGGAGATTTTAGAAAACTACTTCTACCAACAGTCAATTCTTTTGGGATTGACTGAGCATGTGATCTGTAATAAAATATATATCCGTTAATCGATGTGTTATTTCTAACAGAATCCCAAATATCAGTTGGTTTAACATTTAGACCAATTGCAGCATCCCATGCATTAATATATGTTCTATACGGAAATCCATCTTTAGTACAATATAGTGTTGGATAATAGTT